>Ga0182024_10009234_pt1 | contig 20456 bp, 16 predicted proteins | sample P32metaG_FD_120480 | JGI IMG/M metagenome (GOLD analysis project Ga0182024, IMG submission 120480) | Permafrost microbial communities from Stordalen Mire, Sweden - P3-2 metaG (Illumina Assembly) | ecosystem: Environmental > Terrestrial > Soil > Wetlands > Permafrost | place: Sweden: Stordalen... | reverse complement strand
GGCGCGGCCGTCGTTCGGGTGGACGCGCCGTGGGGCCAGCCGCTCGATCCCGAGGCTGTGCTCGCGGCCCACCGGGCCCCGGTGCTGATCGCCGTGGTCCACGCCGAAACCTCAACGGGGGTCCGCAACGACGTGGCACCGATCGGGCGCGGGAAGGGTGACGCGTTGCTTGTCGCCGACATGGTCACCTCGCTCGGTGGCATCGACGTCGCGGTCGATGACTGGCTGGTCGACATCGCCTACAGCGGGACCCAGAAGTGTCTGGGCGTCCCTCCCGGGCTCGCCCCGTTGACCGTTTCCGAGCGCGCTCGGGCCCGCCTGGTCGAGCGGTGTCCGAGCTGGTACCTGGACCTGCGGCTGCTCTCGCGTTACGTGGAGAGTTCGGGGGACGGTCGGGTCTACCACCACACGGCGCCGGTGACGATGATCGGCGCCCTGCACGCCGGCCTGGGCGCTCTCCTCGATGAGGGGCTCCCGGCGGCGGTCGCCCGACACGCCGAGTGCGGCCGACTTCTCCAAGACGGTCTTGAGGATCTGGGCCTCGAACTCTTCGCCCAAGCCGGCCACCGCTTGCCCCAGCTCACCACGGTGCGGGTGCCGGCGGTGCCGCCGCCGGGGATGGACGAGGCGGCCTGCCGCCGGGTCCTGCTCGAGCGCTTCGGGATCGAGATCGGCGGCGGGGTCGGACCTTTGAGCGGCAAGGTTTGGCGCATCGGGTGCATGGGGGGCAGCGCCCGAGTCCGCAACGTGATCGCACTGCTGGGTGCACTGGGCGAGGTCTTGGGACGATGACGGCGCGCGCTGTGCACATCGAGCCCCTCCAGATGGATGGACGCCGCCTCACCCTGCGCACCCAGACCGAGGCGGATTACGGCGGCTGGATCGCCGTGCGCAACCGATGCCGTGACTGGTTGGTGCCCTGGGAGCCCCGGCCCAAAGGTGCCCCACAGCCAGCCGAAGACCGGGCCAGCTTCGCCGCTCGGTGCGCCATCCGCGAGCGGGAACGTCAGCTCGGCACGGGTTTTGGCTTCGGCATCTTCGTCGGCGGTCAGTTCGCCGGCGAGGTCACCCTCTCGTCGATCCAGCGCGGCCCGTTCCAGAGCGGGTTCATCGGTTACTGGATCGACCAGGCGGTTGCCGGCCAGGGGTATGTGCCCGAGGCGGTCGTGATGGTGCTGCATTTCGCCTTTGAGGCACTTGGGCTCCACCGGGTCGAGATCTCGATCATCCCGCGCAACATGGCCAGCCGGCGGGTGGTCGAGAAGCTGGGCCTGCGCATGGAGGGCATCGCCGAACGGTTCCTCGAGATCGACGGGGTCTGGGAGGACCACGCCCGATTCGCCATCACCACCGAAGAGTGGGCGACGCGACGTGGTGAATTGCTGTGGACGTGGCTCGGGCGGGTTTGAAACGGTTGGTTCGGATTCGTACGACCGGTCAGGGCTCGTGCACCACCGAACGTGAATGGCGGAAGAACTGCTCGACATCGTGCTCGTAGTGGTAGGAGGCGGGCGTGCGGCCCGAACCTCGGCGGAGCCGCAGGGCTCGGATGAAGCTCTGCACCGCCCCGGCGCTCGTATAGCGGAATTCGAAGCCGGCGTCGGTCAGTCGGCGGGTGTCCACCCCCCGTCCGTAGCGGAGCAGTCCTTCGAGTTCGTCGGGAAACTCGAACAGACCGAGCCCGATGAGCGGAGCGATGGCCCGACGCGGGTTGATCGGTGGCAATGGAAGGAGCCGGGAGCCGCAGATCGATACGACCTCACTCCACGGGAGTCGGCCCGCCCCCGCGGCGTTGAACAACCCGGGGATCCGCTCGCGGGTCACGAATTCGATGGCCCGCACGACGTCGTCCTCCTCGACGAACTGCACCAGGGGATCGAAGCCGAAGATCGACGGGCAGAGCCGGCGCGAGAGGTTCTTGCTGATCGGGGTCACGATGTCGGTGCCCAGCACGTTGGCGAAGCGCAGCAGGCTCACCACTGTGGCCGGATTGTCCACGGCGAAGTCGTGCACAAGTCCTTCGGCCTCGACCAACGACCGTTCCACGCGGGTGCGGGCCGGAGCCGAACGTGTCATGTCCTCGGTGAAGGTATTGGGGTCCTTCTCCGACGATCCGTAGACCAAGGTCGAGGACTTGACCACGACGTGGCGAACAGGAGAGCTGGCGGAGCCGGCGGCGGCCAGCAGGTTCATGGTGCCGATGACGTTGATCTCGTGGAGTGCCCGGGCGCCCACCAACGTCGAATCGACCACCAAGAAGGTGTGGACGATGGTGTCGACCTGGGTGGCGGTCACGATGCGGCTGAGGATGGAGTAGGCCTGGTCGGCCCGGACGAATTCGGCCCGCTCGAAATGGACCGAGGGGCTCTTCGTTCCGAGGCCCAAAATGACTTCCATCGTCGGATCGGCCTCGAGGGCCTGGATGATCCGGCCACCCCAGAAGGTGTCCGCACCCGTGACAAGCACCCGTCGTCCCATGGTCGAGACTCCTCGGGCGATCAGCCGAACCACACGCTGCGCCGGTTGCGCAGCATGTCGTACACGGTCTCTTGGAGGATCGAGCGGATGCGTTCGGCCTCGTCCATGACCCGGCTCTTGGAGTAACGCTCCTGATCGGGCGGGACGTCGAAGGTCACCGGGTCGAGGACCCGAAGTTTGAACTTCGCCGGAAAGGGGATCGGGATACCGAGCGGACCGAACAACAAGAGGTTGGCGGTGACGGGAAAGTAAGGCAGACCGAGCGCTTTGGCCAAGGCCGGAAGGCGGAAAACGATGGGCATCGCCTCTTCGGAGCCCATAACGGCTATCGGGATGACCGGGACGCCGGCACGCATGGCGATCTCGACGAAGCCGCCCCGGCCGAAACGACGGAGCTGGTACCGGTCGGTGAAGGACTTCGAAGGCCCCTTGGTCCCCTCGGGGAAGACAAGGGCCAGTTGGCGCTGATCGTGCAATATCCGGTAGGCGTTCTCGGGTTTGGCCGACACGCCGCCGGTTCGTGCCCACAGCGTGCCCACAACCGGAACCGTTCGGAAGAAGTAGTCGGCCATGCCGTAGACCGGGCGGCCCAGTTCCTTTTCAACGCCGTGCATGATGACCGGCGCGTCCGAGGGGATGGCCCCGGCGTGATTGGCCACGAGCAGGGCGCCGCCATCGGTCGGGATCTTCTCGAGGCCCTCCCACTCGACACGGAACCACTTTGAGTAGATCGGCTCGTAGAGCTGGCGGGCGAGTGCCCGCATGTGCTCTGAACGACCCCACTCGTCGACGTCGGAGAGACGGGGGTCCTCGACCGGCTCGGGCGCCGAGGAGGGGATTCGCAAGGGGACGATGTCGGTCGTCGGCCGCTGTTTGGTCGCCACCTCGCGTCGTGTGGGCATGGGGGCCATCGTACCGAGCCCCCCGACGACTGATTCGAGTCGCCGCCATCACCTGCCCCGAGGTCCTCCGACGCGCCCGGGATCACGGGGCCGGTGTGCCGGTTGGCCACTCGCCAGGTGGATACCGAGACGTCCTAGGGCCGGCCCGCCCCAACGAGACCCTCGGTGAACACCGGCGAATAGGACACCGTGGTTCCGGTGTACGGGGCTTGGATGATCGTCTGGCTGCCGTAGGGTCCCGAGCCCACGTACATCACGACGTGGTCGATCGTGTTGTCGCCGTCGAGGTTGTAATAGAAGAGCAGGTCACCGGGCTCGAGAGCGGTGAGAGGGACCGACGGGAGCGAGGCGTACTGGCTGGCGGCGGTCCGAGCGATCGAGACTCCCGCCTGAGCCCAGGCCCATTCGGTGAGCCCCGAGCAGTCGAAACCCGTTCCCGGCGACTCGCCGCCCCACTGGTAGGGGACACCGAGTTGGGAGATCGCCGCTTGCACCGCCGCGTTGCCGCCCCCGTTCGAGCCTCCGCTGGCTGCGGTTACCGGCCCGCTCGCCGTTGTCGAACCGGAGCCTCCCTGAGTGGTCGAGCCGGCGGCGCCGCTTGATGCTGCAGCCGATGCGGCCGCCTGGTTTGCCGCCGTGGTGGCGGTCGCTGCGGCACCGGCCCCACCGACTGCGCCGGCCACGCCGGCCGCGTTCGCCGCGGCCTGAGCCGCGGCCTGGGCCGCAGCCGCAGTGTGGGCCGCGGCTGCAGCGGCCGCCTGGGCCTGGGCCTGGGCCTCAGCCGCGGCCGCCACCTGTTGGGCCAGGGCACCTTGGACCTGTTGCAAGGTGGCCTGAGCCGCCGATTGGGCCTGGGCGTTCTGCTGCTGGAGCGATTGGACCTGGGAAGCCGCGGTCGCCGCCTGCTGCTCTTCGGTCTGTTGGCGTTGCTGGGCGGTCGCGAGCTTGGCCTGCTGAACCTGGAGGGCCGATGCCGCCGCGCTGATGTTGCCGATAACCGCGTCTTCGTATTCCGAGCGGGCGTCGGATTTGGTGGCCGAGGTGTCGAAGACGGCGACGGTCCGGGTGTCAGGGGAAGCGAAGACGTAGGCGTTGACCGCGTCCTTGGCCAGAATGATCCGATCGCGCCCGATGGTGGTCCGGGTGACCCCGAGGGCGGCGGCGGTGGCGGCGAGCTGGTTGTGGACGATCTGGACCTGCTGCTCGGCTGCGTCGTACTGCTGATCGAGGGCCGCCGACTGCTGCTGCTGGTGCTCGATGGTCGACTCGATGGCCGCGACTTGGGCCTGGGTGGCGCTGATCTGCGAAGTTGTGGGCCCCGGGGTGGTGGTCGGCGTGGACGACCCGGTGGCAGCCGGCGCGGCGGCGGCGGCCACCGGGCCTGCCACCACCGCGATCAGCACGGCGGCCCCAACCGCACCCAGGCGCGGGAAGGAGCGGCGCGTGCTCCGACACTTCACAACAGCCACTCTGGTAACAGTACCCCCTCACCCAACAGATGCCAAGGGGGTAGTTTCCGAAATACCCTGCACATGGGGGGTGTCGGGGGCTCGCCGGGGCACCCGCACCGCGCCGCTAGGGTGCCACTGTGCCCGAAGGCGTCGCAGTGTGGGGAGGCAGGGTCCGGGGGCACGAGCGGGCGGGACTTTGGGTCTATTCGGGCATTCCGTACGCCCGGCCACCGCTCGGGCCGTTGCGCTGGCGCCCGCCCGAACCCCCTGAGGTCTGGTCTGGGATACGTGAGGCGGGCGAGTTCGGACCGATCGCCCCCCAACCCCCTCCCATCGAGGGCATCGCCATCCCAGGCGATCCGGCCGGTCAGAGCGAGGACTGCCTCACCGTCAATGTGTGGACCCCCGGCTCCGATGACCGTCGACGGCCGGTGATGGTGTGGATCCACGGCGGTGGCTTTACCACCGGCAGTGGTTCGTTCCTTCTCTACCGCGGTGGCGATCTTGCCCGCAACGGCGATGTGGTCGTCGTCACGATCAACTACCGGCTGGGGGCGCTCGGATTCCTGGGCCACCGTGGCCTGCTCGACGATCACGCTCCGACACCGGCGATCGGCAATTGGGGCCTCATGGATCAAGTCGCCGCCTTGCGGTGGGTGCGGGACAACATCGCCGGGTTCGGGGGTGACCCCGGCAACGTGACCGTTTTTGGCGAGTCGGCCGGCGCCATGAGCATCTCGGCGCTCTTGGGGGTCCCCGCGGCAAGAGGATTGTTCCACCGGGCGATCGTTGAGAGCGGGCCGCCCTACACCCACTCCGTCGAGCGGGCCGAGCAGGCCGGGAACGATCTGGCCGCCCAACTTGGGTTGGCCGAACTGAGCCGCGCCGCACTGGAGAAGGTGCCGGCCGACGAGCTGGTCGCGGCCACCCAGGCCCTCCAGAACCGTCCGCCTCCGCCCGGCGAGATGCCGCTGCCCTTCTTGCCGGTGATCGACGGGGCGTACCTCCCGCGGCCGCCCACCGAGGCGGTTGCCGCCGGGGCCGCGGCCTCGGTGCCCCTGCTCATCGGGACGAATCGCGACGAGCTGTCCCTGTTCGCTTTCGGAGACACGAGGTTGGCCAACATCGACGAAGAGGGGTTGGTGCGGTGGATGGCGCGCGCTGCACCCGAAATCGATCCCGACGAGCTGGTGGAGACGTACCGGGCCACCCGCCGGGAACGGGGCGAACCGCTTAGCCCGCGCGACCTGTGGGTGGGCATGGGAACCGACCTCGTATTCCGCTGGCCCTCGCTGCGGCTGGCCGCCGCCCAGTGTCGGCACCAACCCGCTACCTACGCCTACCTGTTCACCTGGGAGACCCCGGCATTCGGTGGGCAGCTGGGTTCTTGTCACGCGCTCGAGATCCCCTTTGTCTTCGGCGCCATCCACCGGCCGTTGATCGCAGCCTTCGCTGGTGGTGGGCCCGACGCCGGGGCGCTGTCGGAGGCGATGCAAAGTGCGTGGCTGTCCTTCGCCCGCACCGGCGATCCCTCGCACGAAGGGATCGGGGCCTGGCCCGCCTGGGACCCGACCCGTCGGGCCACCATGATGTTCGGGCCCGGCGGTGGCGACGTCGTCGATGCCCCACGCAACGAGGAGCTGGCGGTGATGGCTGCGGCCTGGCCGATCGATGAGTCGGTTGGAGACCTCAACTCGGGGTCCTAGATGCTCGGGCTGCTCGCCGGTGCAAAAAGAGCTCCGCGGGGTACTCCACGCATCGGGCGGGGATTGTCAAGGTGCGTGTCTGCACGCGCCAGGGCATGGAGGGAGCCGCCCGTGGTGCCCTATGATCGCGGCGGGGATCGACGCTCGGTGCTCGCTTTGCGAAGGATCCTGAGGCGGGACGTGTGCGAAACGGGGACGAATGGCCTTCACGCGTGACGTAGTCGTGGTCGGAGGTTGCGGCCGCGTCGGCCTTCCCCTGGCATTGGCGTTCGCCGATCGGGGGTGCGAGGTCGGCATCTATGACATCAACCAGTCTGCGGTCGACCGGGTCAACTCCGCGGAGATGCCCTTTGCCGAGGACGGGGCCTTTGATGTCCTCGTTCGGACCGTCGGCGACCGACTCGTTGCCACGACCGATCCAAGGATCGTCTCCTCGGCCGAGCATGTGGTGGTGGTGATCGGGACACCCGTCGACGAACATCTAAACCCCGACCCCAATGCCGTCTCTGGGTCCGTGCGAGACCTTCTCGAATATTTTGTCGACGGGCAGCTGCTGGTCCTGCGCTCCACCCTCTACCCCGGGACCACGGCGATGGTCGAAGCGACAGTGAACAAGAGCGACAAACGGATCGATGTGACGTTCTGCCCCGAACGAATCGCCGAAGGAAAGGCGATGGTAGAGCTTTTCGAGCTGCCCCAGATCGTGGCCGGTCGCTCGGAGAGCGTCCTCGATCGGGCAGAAAAACTGTTCCGGAGCCTCACTGCGCAGATTGTTCGGATGCAGCCCGAAGAGGCGGAGCTCGCCAAGCTCTTCACCAATACGTGGCGGTACATCAAATTCGCCACAGCAAACCAGCTCTTCATGATGGCCAATGACTTCGGTCTCGACTACGAACGGATCCGGACCGGGTTGGCGCTCGACTACCCGCGGGCGGCCGATCTCCCTGGAGCAGGTTTCGCGGCCGGCCCCTGCCTTTTGAAGGACACCATGCAGTTGGCCGCCTTCAACAACAACAACTTCGTCCTTGGGCATGCGGCGATGTTGGTCAATGAAGGCCTGCCCCTCTATCTCGTCTCTCGGCTCGAAGCTCGTTATCCGATTGCCGATATGACAGTTGGCATCCTCGGCATGGCGTTCAAGGGAGAGTCCGACGACACCCGTTCAAGTCTGAGTTACAAGTTGAAGCGAATCCTGCGGTTCAAAGCGGATCGGATCCTCTGCCATGATCCGTATGTGACGAGTGATCCGGGAATATCACCACTCGCCCAAGTCCTCGATGAGGCCGACCTGTTGATCCTGGCCACCCCCCATCGGGTGTATGAAAGCCTTGACACCGCCGTACCGATCATCGATATCTGGGGCCGCGGCGGGGTGGGCCTCGTCCTATGAAACCGCGGGTATCGGTCGTCGTGACGGCCTACAACGAGGGGCAAATCATCGTTCCGTTCCTCGTTCGCTTGCTCGAGTCGATGTCGCTCCCCTGCGAGATCCTGGTCGTTTGTGACACACCTGACGACAACACGTTGCCCTGGGTGGAGAAGTTTCAGCGGGATGACTCACGGGTCATCCCGCTGGTGAACACCTATGGGCGCGGACCCTCACGTGCCATCCGGTATGGATTCGACCAGGCGAACGCCGACGTGGTGGTTGTGACCATGGCGGACGGTTGCGACGATCCCATGCAAATCGACCCTCTTGTCCGCCTGGTCGAGCGGGGCGTGGTCATCGCAGCGGCATCGCGCTATATGCGCGGCGGACAACAGATTGGTGCCCCGTTTCTCAAGAGAACCCTTTCGAGGCAGGCTGGGTGGTCCCTGTACAGGTTCGCTCGCGTTGGTACCCGGGATTCCACCAATTCGTTCAAAGCGTACGACACGGCGTTCGTCCGGCGGGTAGGCATCGAGTCCGACGCTGGATTCGAGGTGGGCCTCGAACTTGTGGCGAAGGCGCGCAGGCATCGCAGCCGAGTGGCCGAGATTCCCACGATCTGGTTGGAACGGACCTCCGGTCACTCGCAGTTCAAGCTGCGCACTTGGCTCCCCAACTATCTGCGGTGGTATTTCTACGCTTTCGGCCCCCGGATCCCCCGGGACGACCAATTCACCCTTGGCGACTCAGGGCAACGGGTCGACGAGCCAGCGTAAGAATCGCCCCGGCGGATCGCCCACCGGGGATCGATTGACTCGCCCCGACGATCGGGTCTGAGAAGGAATGGTGCGAACGAATGGCAAAGGTATTGGTCACCGGGTCTGCCGGGTTCATCGGCGGCTACGTTGTCGACGAGCTCCTCGGGCGGGGCCACTCCGTGGTGGGCATCGACAACCTCTCCAAGTACGGAAAGGTGACGAAGTCCTACGACGATCACCCGCGCTACACCTTTGTAGAGGGAGACTGCCAGGACGTCGGGCTTATGACTGAGCTTGCGAGCGACAGCGATCACTTCCTCGCCGGAGCGGCTCTGATCGGTGGCATTTCGTACTTCCACGCCTATGCCTACGACCTATTGGCAACCAATGAGAGGATCATCGCCAGTTCGTGCGACGCGGCGATCAACGCGCACAAGAATGGGCGTCTTCAAAAAGTAACCTATATCTCGTCATCGATGGTCTATGAATCGGCCGACACCTGGCCGTCCCATGAGGGCCAGGAGCGTTCGATTCCTCCGCCGCTGTCGTCGTATGGGTTCCAGAAGTTGGCAGTCGAGTATTTCGCCCATGCTGCGCATGACCAGTACCAACTGCCCTTCACGATCGTGCGCCCCTTCAACTGCGTCGGGATCGGCGAGCGCCGGGCGCTGGGTGATGTCGAGATCCTGTCGGGGAACGTGCAGCTGGCGATGAGCCACGTCGTGCCGGATCTGGTTCAAAAGGTCCTAAAGGGCCAGGACCCCTTGCACATCCTCGGTGACGGGACCCAGATTCGTCACTACACCTACGGGGCCGATCTTGCCCGAGGGATCGTCACGGCGATGGAGCACCCCGACGCGCTCAATGATGACTTCAACCTTTCTACATCGGTGTCCACCACGGTCCTTGAGCTCGCCGGGATCATCTGGCGCAAGATTCGCGGGGAAGACGTACCCTTCCGATTCGTATCGGACGCCCCGTTCGAGCATGACGTCGCCCGACGCGTACCGACAACCGACAAGGCCAAACGCGTTCTCGGTTTCGAGGCCACTACCGGGCTCGACGATATGCTCGACGAGGTGATCCCGTGGATCTCGCGTGCCGTCGACGACGGCACCATTTGACTCTGGAAAACCGGTGTCCAAGGGGCCAACTTTTGTGGAGGTGAGGTCTTCTTTCGGATTTCTCTCGGCACCGGGGACGTAGCCCAACCGGTAGAGGCAGGGCGCTTAAACCGCCTCCAGTGAGGGTTCGAGTCCCTCCGTCCCCACTGACGTTGTCGATTTCACAGCATTAGCTACATGCGGGACTGAAGAGTCTGCGTTCCTTCGCCCGAAACGTCCTCGAGCGGCGCCTTGCGTCCCGCCATGACGAGGATGAGTGACGCCAGTGGGCCCTCGACGGAGGGACCGTCCCCCGTCGACCAGTCGGAGTCCGTGGCCGACACGCGCAGACCGGCAATGCGCTTCTTGGCGTGCAACGGGAACCCGACGCGCTTCACCATGTCGGCCACCGTCAACAACGTGGCCTCCGGCACGCTCCGGGTCATGCCCGTCGGTCGGCGGATGTCCCCGCTGTGGCACACGAGGTCGGTGAGCATGACCTCGGGCTTCGCCCCCGGCGGCGTGCGACGCATCCCGATTGTCTTTCTCAACTGCCCCAGGAGCTCGTCGGGGGTCGCCGCTCCCAATGCCAGGCCTTCACGGGCCATGGTGCGGTTGAAGTTCATGCCGCTCTTGAGCATCCCCGCAAGGAACGGGCCCGTCTTCACGTCCGCCCCGCCGACCAGGTGGCCGACGACGTGCCGGATCCTCCACTCGCTGCACAACGACTGGGTGTCCCATTGGCTATCGGCGAGCGTAGCCAGGTCGTCAGCCAGCGCCGACCGCTCCTCGTCTATCGTCTGCCACGTGTCCATGACCACCTCGGTGTCCCGTATCCGCGAAGCGCCGGACGCCCGCAGACCTGGCACGAGGGTATCGAGATCCGGGCTCGGTCGCACCTTCGCAATACGCCCGGAGGACCATGGCAACTGCAGCGTGGGCAGCCTCACCCACGGACTCATCGACCTGGAAACGCAGCGGAGCGTTCTGGCGTCGGTGCGCTTGTTGAAGCAGAATGCGTGACCGCAGAGATCCTCCCGACGATTCCGGTCGTGGACCCGGCCGGGCTTCCATCATCGACGATCGTTTGTTGAGGCGTAGCCGTGACCATCGCATTCGTGGGTAACGCAGGCCCACCGATTAGCCACTGCTCGGCGCCCGTCCGGGCCGCCGCATCGTCACTCCCTGTTTCGTCAAGACCCTACGAGCTGTTGTCGCCTCAATGTCGAGAACGCGGGCGATGGACCGACCGCGCTGCCATACACAGGTTGATCGATTCCTCGACCTGCCCCGCGCTCAGACGCTCCGAGCGACGGGAAACGTCATGCTGCCGAACATGTTGTTTCACGGTGGTCTGGTCCACTTGGAATTTTGCGACATGTTCGTCGATGGGCAACTCCGCTGCGTAGCCCGCGACGAGCGCAGCCACCTCATCGTGGGTCAGCCTGCGACAGATTCGCTTCAGGGTTCTAACTTTTGGCCTGGTTGGGCGCCCCGGAGCCATGTTGGTCAGTGTGCGGAGGCGTTCTCCCTGGCCAGCGTGGTTCGAATAACGTCCTAGTTGGCTCAGGGAGGGGAGAACCCGACCAGCTCCGGCTCGACGTCGAGAGGCTTCGCCGCCAGGTCGTCGGCGTCGACCGACAGCTTGGGTAGCCAGCGGTCGAGCCACTTGGGGAACCACCAATTCGACTCGCCGAACAGGATCATCACCGAGGGCACCACGGCCATCCGGATGAAGACGGCGTCGACGAAGACGCCCCCGGCCAGTCCGATGCCGAATTCCTTGATCACCCGTTGGCCGCCGAGGATGAACGACCCGAAGACGAGGATCATGATGAGAGCGGCGGCGGTGATCGTCTTGCCGGTGGCCGCCAATCCGTTGCGCACGGCGATGCGGTTATCGCCCGACTTGATGTACTCCTCATGCATCCTGGAGACCAGGAACACCTGATAGTCCATGGAGAGCCCGAAGAGAATGGCGAATAACATCACGGGTAAGAACGCCTCCACCGGGCTGGTGCTGTTGACCCCGATGATTGACCCGGCGTAGCCCCACTGGAAGACCGCCACCAGGATCCCGAAGGCCGCCCCGATGGAGAGCAGGTTCATCACGGCGGCGGTGAGTGGGATGACGAAGCTGCGGAAAACGATCGTCAAGAGGATGAAGGCCATCAGCACCACCAGGCCGATGAAGAGCGGCAGCTTGGCCGAGAGCACGTGGGCGAAGTCGATGAACGTGGCGGTGGTGCCACCGACCAGCACGGTCACGCCCGAGGTCCCGACGGCATTGGGTATGGTGACGGATCGCAGGTGGTTGATGAGGTCGGTGGTGGCGCTCGCCTGCGGTGACGTGGTCGGGTAGACGGTAAGGAAGCTGATGTCCACCCCCTGTTGGGTGGGGCTCGGGACCACGGTCGGGCCGACCACCTTTTTCACCCCGGGCTGCGCGGCGACGTCGGTGCTCACGGTCTTCATCACGTCCTGGGCGGCGGGGGTATCCGTCTTGGCCACCAGCAGCAGGGGGCCGCTGAAGCCCGGACCGAAGCCCTTGGCCAGCAGGTCGAAGGCTTGGCGCGTCGTCGTGCCGAGCGGGTCGGTGCCCTGGTCGGCCGATCCGAGACGGAGCGAGAAGAACGGCAGGACCAAGATGACGACGACGATGAGTGCGCCCGCGGCCGAGAGGATCGAGCGCCTTTGCACCAGGTCGGCCCAACCGGGCCAGAAGCCCTTGCTGTCGGCGCCCACGATCCGCGGCCCGTTCTCAATCAGGTTCTTCTTCTGCTTGCGGCTCATCACCTTGGGGCCGATGAAACCCAAGAGCGCAGGCAGAAGGGTCAGGGCGGCGATCATGGTGAAGAGGACGCCGATGGCTGCCGCCACCGCCAGGCCGTAGAGGAAGCTGACGCCGAGGGCGAACATTCCGAGTAGGGCGATGCACACGATGATGCCGGCGAAGAGCACGGCGCGACCCGACGTGTTGACGGCATTGATGATCGAGTTCTCGGTATCTCGCCCGGCCACCAACCGCTGGCGATGCCTGGTCACGATGAACAGGGCGTAGTCGACGCCCACCCCCAGCCCGATGAGGAGCACCAGCTCGGGCGCGAACTGCGCCATCTTGAGGACGTGACTGAGCGTGCCGATGATCCCTATGGCGGTCCCGAGCGCAAAGAGGGCAGACACAATGGGCAGGAGGGCGGCAAAGACCGAGCCGAAGACCAGAAGAAGGACTATGAGCGCCAGGAGGACGCCCAGACCGGTGCTGGAGAATGACTGGTTGTTGGCGAATTCGGCCAACTGACCGGTGACGGCGACCTGCAGGCTCGCGTCGGAGTTCTCGACCGCCGTATGGACGAACAGCTTGGCTTCGGTCGCCGAGATGTTCTGCGCCTGCTTGTCGAAGGTGACCGGGATGAAGCCCACCGTGTCTTGGGGACTGATATTGGTGTGCGAGATCAGGTTCCCACTGGCGTCATAGGGGCTGGTGATGGGAGAGACGTTCGGCAACGCATCGAGCTCCTTCACCATATTGTTGATGCGAAGCCCTATGACGGGGTCGGAGAGCCGAGCACCACCCGACGTACCGAAGACGACCTGCTCGGTGTCACCGGACTGCTTGGGTGTCACCGACTGCAACAGCTTGATCGCGTTGGCCGACTCAGTATTGGGGAACGAGAAGGAGTTCGAGTAGGCCGTTCCGGTCCCGGTCACCAGACCGATCGAGCCGATGAGAGCCGCGAACCAAAAAAGGACAACGAGGCGGCGGTGGTGGACACACCACCCGGCCAGGGTACGCATTGTGGAGTCTCTCCTATGGAACGGGTTCCTCTTGCAGGGCTACGGGGGGTGTCATTCCTGGCGGCATGCCGCCCATCGCGGAACGGTGCCGTTGACGGATGCCTCGAGACATCGTAGACAACCTGGTCACTCCTTGGGCGGTGATCCGGGGGTTGGATCGATGGTCAGCTGGCGGAACTGACCGCCGTCTTCGCTGAGGCTCGGCACGTCGGCCCTGCCACGAGCGGGATGCTCCGCTGGCCTTCTCGGCTCGACCGTTACCGAGGCGGAGCCGGCTCTTGTAGCGCAGCGTGACCGCTCCGGTGGCGTCGGCTTGTCGCGGCGGACCCGTCCCTCACGTCGAAAGTGCTGGTGACGCACGCACGACGTTGGTGCGGCAGTCCTTCTTGGTGTACCGACCGACCCGGTGAACTCGAGGGTCCTTCGATGTCGGCCATCTTCTTCGTGCAAGGTTTGCGGCGAGGTGCGGCCGCCACAATGGCGTCGCCGCCTCATGGCATCCCCCTCACCCGGCGGGGCCAGGCCTGACACCGATCGGACACTCCGGGGATGTTTCTCGCCTGGCCCGCTGGGGAGGCGGCGTCCTCGGGTCGTCCGCGCCACCGTGTCGGCAGCTCGACGCGATGCGCACCGTGGCCAGTGAGTCCGACCGTTCTTGGCGTGGAATACCTGCGGAGCGTCGCGGAGCGCAGCGATCCGGTGGGCGACCCGGACATCGGCGAAGTGGATGTTTGCGTTCTCGGGCCGGTGGAGGTCCGTGGTGCAGCGCGGCCGTTCACTAGGGCCTGGACCGTCGATCTCGTGGTCTATCTCGCCCTGCACCGCTTCGGTGTGAGCAACGAGCAGTGGGCGACCGCGTTGTGGCCCGATCGCCTCATGGCGGCGCCGACCTTGCATTCCACCGTCTCGGCGGCCCGGCGGGCCCTCGGCCGCTCCGGAGGGGGTACCGATCACCTCCCCCGGCAGCGCGGAAGCCTTCGGTTGGGCCCGACGGTGAGCACCGATTGGCGTCGCTTCCAGCGGTTGGCCGACTCAACCGATCCGCGGGATTGGCGGACCGGCCTCTCGATCGTGAGAGGCCGGCCGTTCGCCGGGCTCCGGAGCTTCGATTGGCCCGTCCTCGAAGGCATAGAGGCTGAGGTGACCGAGACCGTGGTGCACCTGGCCGTGCGACTCGCTGACCACCTTCTCGCCCGGGGCGACGGTCGCCGGGCGGCCCAGGTGGCTCGCAAGGGCCTGGTGGCCTGCCCCTTCGACGAGCGGCTGTACCGATTGATTTTGCGGGCGGCGGACGCCGAGGGCAATCCGGCCGGGGTCGAAGCGGCGATGAGCGAGCTCCTCGGTTTGGTCTCCCGAGACCCCGGCGGCTCGACGCCTGGGGCGCTCGCAATTGCCGACGAGGACTGTGCGCTGGTCCATCCCGACACCGCAGCGCTTTACTGGGCTCTGTCCCGCCGCCTCCCCGCCGCCTCCGGGGGGTCGTTCGCCAGGCTGTAGGGTTTGCTCCCGCCATGGCCAGAGACTCAACCGGAAAGTGGGTAGAGCGCGCCGGTTCGACCGGAGGCGGTCGGACCTACCGCGGGCAGATGCCCGTCAATTGGTACGCCGGCCTGGCGATCATCATCGTTGTAGGGATCGCATCGATCGTCTTTGCCCGCTACCAGTACCAGAACCCCACCAGCAATTCGTCCACTCCACCGACCGTGGGGACGACCTGGTACGCCGGTTCTGCCTTCGATGTCTGCGGGACCCAGCAACCCGCCCTCGCCGCCAACGCCACCAGCGCCAAGAGCTCGGGCTTTTACACGACGGGCCAGGGAGTCATCACGATCAGCCCCACCAAGGCGAGCCAGGCCGGGACCAACGCCACCTTGAGCGCCTTCGTGGATCACTACCCCAAATTGGTCGTCACCCAGAACGAGGTCCAACTTCCCGGCGAGACCGCCTACACCAACGGGAACCTCTGCCCGAAGGGCACGCCCGACGCCGGCAAGAAGGGCGAAGTGCAGGTGGTGTACTGGTCGAACGCCCTCGCGCAAAACGTGAAGCCGGTCACCGTCTCGGGTGATCCCGGCACGTTGCTCTTCACCCAGAACCAGCTGATCACGATCGCCTTCGTCCCGTCAGGCACGAAGGTCCCCAAGCCGTCGGGGACGGTGGTCTCTGCCCTCCTCAAGGCCAGCCTCCAGACCTCGACGGCCACCACGACGCCCTCGGTGTCGACGTCCAGCCTGCCAACCGGCTCGACGGTAGTCACCACGCCGACCGGGTCAACGGTGGTCCCAACCCCGACGGTTCCAGCCACTGCTGCGACCACCACGCCGTCGGCGACGACGGCGCCGCACGTCACCACGCCAACCGCGTCTCCCAAGACCACTTCGAGTTCGAAGCCGGCGACGACGTCGGCCACCACCTCGCCGAAGACCTAGTGAAGGCCGTTGTGCTGGTCGGCGGGGAAGGCACCCGCCTCAGACCGCTGACCATTTCGACGCCAAAACAGATGCTTCCGATCGTAGAAGTGCCGATGATCGAGCGCGTGCTCGGTCACCTGGCCCACCACGGGATTGACGAGGCAGTGCTCTCTATTGGCTATCTCCCCGACGCGTTCTTGAGCGCCTACCCCGACGGGATGGTCAAGAGCGTCCGACTGTCCTACGCGGTGGAGCCCGAGCCCCTCGACACGGCGGGCGCCGTGCGCTTCGCCGCCGACGAGGCCGGCATTGCGGAGACCTTCGTAGTGGTCAACGGCGATGTGGTCACCGACCTCGACCTCACCGCCCTCGTCGCCTTCCACCGTGAGCGCGGCGCCGAGGGCACCCTCCACCTCCATCCGGTATCGGACCCCTCGGCCTTCGGAGTCGTGCCCACCGACGACGGCGGCCGGGTGACGGCGTTCATCGAGAAGCCACCGCGGGACGAGGCGCCCACCAACCTCATCAACGCCGGCACCTACGTGCTCGAGCCCTCTGCGCTCGAGCGCATCCCGAGCGGCCGGCGGGTGTCCATCGAGCGGGAGACGTTCCCAGCCATGGTGCGCGACGGACAACTGTTCGCCATGGCTGACGACTCCTACTGGCTCGACGCCGGCACGCCGTCGGCGTATCTGCAGGCGCACCGTGACCTGGTCGACGGTCGGCGAGACGGGCCACCCGTCCCCGGAGCCCGGCGAGCCGACGGGGGCTACTGGGTGAGGGGGACCCCGACCATCGCCGGTACCGTGACAGGGGCCTGCTTCATCGCCGACGCCGTCGAAGTGGCCGAAGGCGCAGTCGTCGACCGCTCGGTCCTCGGGGTCGGCTGCGTGATTGAGCCGGGGGCGCAGCTGAGCGAGTCAGTACTGCTGGCCGGCGCCCGGGTGGCGGCCAATTCCTTGGTCAACGGGTCGATCCTCGGTCCCGGTTCCACGGTCGGGGAGCGTTGCGACGTCAGGCCGATCTCGATACTCGGCATGGGCACCGTGGTGTCCTCGGGCACCGTGCTCGAAGGTGAGCGAGTGCCCGGGTAGCCCGCGCTCGGTGCGGGGGGGAACAGACTTGGTGAGTGGGAGCGAAGGAGCAGGGATGCGGACCATGGTCACCGGAGGCGCGGGGTTCATCGGCTCGACCCTGGTCGACCGCCTGCTGGCCGAAGGCCACGAGGTCGACGTGGTCGATGACCTGTCCGCGGGGACACTCGCCAACCTGGCCGAGGCCCGGGTGGCGGCCGAGGGGTCCTTGAGCATCCACCAACTCGACATCCGTCTGTCCGACGTGGTCGACCTCATCGCCCGGCGCCGGCCCCAAGTGATCTTCCATCTCGCGGCCCAGGCCGATGTCCGGGTCTCCGTCGAAATGCCCGCCTTCGACGCTGAGGTGAACATCATCGGTTCGCTCAACGTCCTTCAGGGCGCCCGGGCCGCCGGTACCGAGCGGGTCGTCTTCGCCGCCAGCGGGGGGACCCTGTATGGCGAGCCGGATCCGGCCGACCTGCCGGTCCGAGAGTCTCACGCCCACCGCCCGCTGTCTCCCTACGGTGTCTCGAAGAAGGCCGTCATCGACTACTTGATCGCCTATCGGGAGCTCTATGCGCTCGAATTCGCCGCGCTGGCCATGGCCAATGTGTACGGCCCCCGCCAGGATCCCCACGGTGAGGCAGGGGTGGTGGCCATCTTCGCTGATCGCTTGGTCGGCGGTACGGCAGCCACGATCTTCGGCGACGGTGAGCAGACCCGTGATTTCGTCTACGTCGACGACGTGGTCGACGGGTTCGTGCGAGCGGCGAGCAAGGGCGGCGGGCTGATCATGAACATCGGGACCGGTCGGGAGACCTCGGTCAACGAGCTCTTCTCGACCATGCGCTCGGTGGCCGGTGCCGAGATCGTCGCCGACTACGCGCCGCCCCGCGCCGGGGAGCTGGCCCGCTGCGCCCTCGATATCGAGCGGGCCAAGATCCAACTCGGTTGGGAGCCGTGGACCGACCTCGCCACCGGCATCGCCGCCGTGCTCGACTTCGTGCGTTCGCGAGACGGCTCCTGAGTTCTGGCACTCCGGGTTGCCGGCGAGCCGGCCGGCGAAGTTCTCGGCGCCCGAAGCCGAGGTCAGCGGAACAGGTCTTCTGCCGGGGGGCGGATGATCTCGTCGGCCACCGATCCGGGCCGCAGCCACTCGGCGCTCACCCCTCGCACGACGGCGACGGGGACATTGCGGTCCTTGCCCATCACCAGTTCGGCGGCCGAGGCCAGCTCGTCGGCCACGCAGACCTCGGTGGCGATGAGCTCTCGGCCCGCCGCGTCGGTCGTGCCCCGCAAGTCGACGACGGCAGCGACTCCGGCGCATCCGATGGCCACATCGGTGACCCCTCGCCGCCACGTCCGACCGAAGGTGTCAGAGATGATCACCCCAACTTCGACACCGAGTCGGCGTCGGAGGCCGGCGCGTAGGCGGCGGGCCGAGCGGTCCGAATCCACCGGCAGCAGGGCGGCGGTCCCGTCGGCCATGTTCGAGAGATCGACCCCCGCGTTGGCGCAGATGAATCCCTGGGGCGTTTCGGTGATCAGAAGGTCCCCGCGCCGCCGGAGGACCCGGACCGCTTCTCGCTCTACCAACGCGGTCTTGGCCGCCGGGTCGGCGTGGTCGACCGGGACGACCCGACCCTCGGCCTTCGACACGATCTTTTGGGTCACGACCACAACGTCGCCGTCGGCGAGCTCGGGCGCGCCCGCCACCGTCGGGCCGAGGGCGTTGGCCACGAGCTCGGCCAGGTCATCGCCGGGCCGCACCTCGTCGAGGCCGGTGATCGGAAGCACGTGGAGACCCACCACCCCCTCCGCCGGCTCAGCCCCGGGCAATGAGCACCGTCTCGGCCAATCCGGCGGCGAGCGCCGGGGTGGCCATGATCGTCGGGGCCACCACGCACGTCAGGCCCTCGGCCTCGACCTTGCCGGCCAGCTCGGCGTCTGACTCGTCGATCACGAGCGTCCCGGCCCAGGGGGCGTAGAGGCGGGCCACCCCGACCACCGAGGACTCGTGGCCGAGCTCGACGAGCAGACGGTCGGCCGGGCCCTTGAGAGCGGAGCCGGCCACGATGGGAGAGACCGCCACGACGTCGTCGCGCCTCGCCGCCACTGCGGCGGCGATCCCGGGCACCGCCAGGATCGGCGCGATCGACACCAGCGGGTTGGACGGGCAGCCGATCACCATGTCGGCCTCGGCGATCGCATCGAGCACCCCGGGAGCCGGGGTCGAGTCGGCCGCCCCCGCGAAACGGATGGCCGAGACGGCCACGTCATGGTGGCGGCGCACGAAGTAGTCCTGAAAGTCGATCTCGGGGACCACCTCGCCGCGGCCGCCGGCCGGGGTCAGCCGGGTGTGTACCGGATCGTCGGTCATGGGCAGCAGTCGGGTGGTCACTCCGCGCGCCACTGCCAGCTCGGCGGTCACCTGCGCGAGGGTGGCGCCCTCGCGCAGGCGTTGGGTCCGGTAACAGTGGGTGGCCAGGTCTCGGTCACCGAGCGAGAACCACGTCTCGCCCCCGAGCTCGGCCAGCGCGCCCATGACTGTCCACGTCTCCCCGGCGATGCCCCATCCGGTCTCGCGGTTGTCGAGGCCGGCCAGGGTGTAGGTCACGGTGTCGATGTCCGGGCTGATGTGCAGTCCGTGGAGCACCGTGTCGTCGCCGGTGTTGACCACCGCGGTGATCGAAGCGGGATCGACCACCTGGACGAGGCCCGACAGTAGCCGTGCCGCACCTACTCCTCCGGCCAAGGCCACCAGCACGGGCACAGCCTAGGGGGGCCCGCCGGTACGCTCACACGACCATGTTGGCTCTGGACGCGCTGTCGACCTGGCCGGACACCCCGGCCGTCGGGGTAGTCCGCCCCGGTGAGGTGGTCGCCACCACCGGGGCGACCGACCGACCGTTTTCCTGGGCGTCGGTGACCAAGTTGTGCACCGCCCTGGCGGCGCTGGTGGCCGTCGAAGAGGGGACGATCTCGTTGGATGACCCGGCCGGGCCGCCCGGCTCGACTGTCGCCCACCTGCTGGCCCACGCGTCGGGTCTCGGGCCCTCCCTCCCGGCGGTGCTCGCCCGTCCCGGGCAGCGCCGCATCTACTCGAGCGCCGGGTTCGTGGCCCTGGCCGAGGTGGTCGCCACCCGCTCGGCTATTCCCTTCGACGTCTACTTGCGCCAGGCGGTCCTCGAACCGGTCGGTATGGGCGGCGCCCACCTCGACCCGGGGGCGTCGGCGGCCACCGGGATGGTCGGCACGCTCGCCGACCTGCTCGCTCTCGGAAACGAACTGCTGGCCCCGACGGTCATCGCCCGGGCGACCCTCGAAGCCGCCACCACCGTCGCGTTCGCCGGCCTGGCCGGGGTGCTCCCGGGTTTCGGCCGCCAGGATCCCTGCGACTGGGG
>Ga0182024_10009233_pt1 | contig 20458 bp, 16 predicted proteins | sample P32metaG_FD_120480 | JGI IMG/M metagenome (GOLD analysis project Ga0182024, IMG submission 120480) | Permafrost microbial communities from Stordalen Mire, Sweden - P3-2 metaG (Illumina Assembly) | ecosystem: Environmental > Terrestrial > Soil > Wetlands > Permafrost | place: Sweden: Stordalen... | reverse complement strand
GCCCGACGCGGCCCTCAAGGAGCACCCCGAAGCAAAGTTCCTGCGCATGGCCCGGGAGATTGCCGCAACGCACCATGAGCGTTACGACGGCACGGGATACCCCAAGCAGCTCAAGGGCACCGAGATCCCGCTGTGCGGCCGGATCGTGGCCCTGGCCGACGTCTATGACGCCCTGTCCAGCAAGCGGATTTACAAGGGAGCGTTCACGCACGACGTGGCCCGTTCGATCATCCTGGGGGACACGGGGACGCACTTTGACCCGGACATCGTGGGTGCGTTTCTGGCATGCGAGGCGCAGTTCATGGAAGTGGCCAACCGCTTCGCCGATGCACGGGGCGCCGCGGAAGCCGCGTGATGAGCTTTCTCAAATCTCCAAGACCCTCACCATCGTTCCCTGCGGGACCGGCGGCTCGTTTTCGCCGCGGATCAGCAGGGCATTGGCGGATGCCAGCGTGAACAGGTCGGCCGATCCCTTCCAATGCAGCGGGCGAATCTGCGACAGTTCGCTCTTGGCGCTGGTCCCGCCGGCGGGAACATGGCGCACGACCGGCTGGTAGAACTCGCGCGGGCCGTTGGCGGGAAGGCCGGTCTCGAGCCGGCCGGTAATCCAGCGTTCGCCCGGCTCGCCGCCGGCCAACCGGACGAGCAGCCGCGACGCCAGCCGCACCGTGCAGACAAACGCGCTGACCGGGTTGCCGGGCAGGCCGAAGACGTAGGCGGCGGGGCGCGGACAAGACGCAGGGGGTAGGGAGTCGGGAAGTGGCGGGTGGGAAGAACCCTGAATGCCGGAGCTCTGGTTGCTTCCCACGTCCCCACTCCCTGCTCCCAATGCTTTTTCTCCTCCGCTCTCCCCGCCGCCCCGCGCCATGACTCCGAATACGAACGGCTTGCCCGGCTTGATGCGCACCTTGGTTACCTTCAGCTCGACGCCCATTTCCAGCAAGGTTCGCGGGACATAATCGTAGGCGCCCATGCTCATGCCCCCGGTGACGAACAGCGCATCGAGGCGCATCCCCTGCTCCAATGCCCGGCGGATGACCTTGGGTTCGTCGGGGGCGGTGCCGAAGTTGGTTACTTCGCAGCCCATCCGCTGGAGTAGCGCGATCAGCATCAGGTTGTTGGAATTGCGGATCTGTGCCGGCCCGGGCGATTCGCCAACCGGGACCAGTTCATCACCGGTCGAAAGGACGCCTACGTGCGGCCGGGCGAACACGTCTACCTCGGCCGCCCCCACGGTGGCCGCCGCCGCGATCTGGGCGGCTTGCATCTCGACGCCGCGGGTCAGGACCACCGCACCGGCGGTGCAGTCGCTCCCCTGTCGCGCGATCGCGGCCCCGGGCTTGATGGGACGGGTCAGTTTGATTCGCGGGGCGTCACTTGGCTCAGCACGGGGCAGCACGCGGCGTTGTTGAAGGGGCACTGCGGTTTCGTCCCCGGATGCGATCTTCCCACTCCCCGTTCCCCACGGCTTATCTCCACTCGCCCCAAGCACGTCTTCAATGGGTACCACGGCGTCCGCCCCTTCCGGCACCGGCGCGCCGGTCATGATCGCGATCGCTTCGCCCGGTCCCACGGCACGCTCGGAGACCTGCCCCGCGGGAACTTCACCGACGACTTTCAGCTCAACCGACGGAGATGATTCCCTTTCCCCGCGCCAGTCCCGCCGGCCGTCGGCGACGGGCGGCAACAAGCCCTTCAAATCGGCCGAGCGCACCGCAAAGCCGTCCATCATGCTCCTGGCGAAGGGGGGATAGTCGCGGTCGGCGATGACGTCCCGAGCCAGGCGGTATCCGCGTGCTGCCGCCAGCGGCAGCCGCTCGATCCGCGGGGAGACCGGCGTGCCGTCGATCACTTCGATCGCCTGACGAACCGACAAAAGCGCCGACGAATCCGCGCCGACTGCTGTAGCCGAGCCATGCGGCGAGCCTGAAGCGTCCTTTCCTGCCATCGCCGGATGATCCGGCACGGGAGGGCGAGCGTCAAATTGCGCGGTCGACATCCTCCACCGCGGGTGTGGCCATTCTCTGCCAGGGAGATGTGGCGGATGCCATGGATGCCATGGGCAAGCGTACTCGCTTGCCCGTGCTTTCTCGCTCATTGCAACTGCTTCCATGGGCACCCAGCGGGGTTGTGAAACCGCTTCTAAACTGCGCAGCTCCTGCCATGTTAGTGTAGAATCCCCTTCATGGACCGAAACTACCACGTCGCCCAAGTGGACGAGATCTCTCCGGTCAACTGCCCGTGCGGCCAAGCCCGGCGGGCCTTTGACATGCCGGACAATCACGTCGCCACGCTGCATCTCGTGGACATCAGCATCGACGCTCGGACGCACTATCACAAGCAGATGACCGAGATCTACCTGGTCCTCGAGGGCGAAGGGTTCCTCGAGCTCGACGGCCAGTGCGTCCCGGTCAAGCCGATGAGTGCCGTCTTCATCAAGCCGGGTTGCCGGCACCGCGCCGTCGGAAAGCTCCGCATCATCAACATCCCCGTCCCGGCGTTCGACCCGGCAGACGAATGGTTCGACGACCCGAAGGGTGCGGTCGGGGCCTGAACCAGCCTGATTTGCGTCAGAAGGAAAACGTCCGCAATGACTGCATCTCACACCCTTCAGCAGGTGCGGGTAACGAAGCGGTGCCCCTGGTCAACCGCACGCCGCCCCGAGTGTATTCAGGGCATCGTCTTTCAATTCCAATCGATCCATGAGGAAACCCATGATGCACCGCGTTCTTGCCAGTGTTGTCGTCGCCCTACTGCTGATCGCGGCCGAAACTTCATTGGCGGCAGACAAGGACGTCTACGACTACCAGGGCCAGAAGAACGCGCCGGCGGGGACGAAACGCATCGTCTTTATCGCCACCCACGGCACGCACGGCGGCATCGGGAGTCATGAGTTCCTCGCCGGCAGTTTGTACCTCGCCCGGCGGATCAACGCCGTCTATCCCAACGCTTGGGCCGTCGTTTATACCGAGGACAAGTGGCCCAAGGACCTTTCCAACGCCGACGGGATCGTCGTCATGCTGAACCACGGCGGTAAAGCAGCCGAGGACCCGCTCATCAAGGCCGCCTGCGCTCGCGGGGCGGGCTACCTGGCCGTCCACTTTGGCGTGGAGGTGAACAAGGGGCAGCAGGGCGAGAACTACCAGTCCTGGATCGGCGGGTACTTCGAGACCTTCTGGTCGGTGAACCCGTTCTGGAAGCCGGAAATCGACACCATTGGAAAGCACCCGACCGCCAACGGCGTCAAGCCGTTCTCCATCGTCGATGAATGGTATTACCACATGCGTTTCGTGGACGGGATGACCGGCGTCACGCCGATCCTCTCGGCGGTCCCGCCGGTCAGCACGGTGCATTTCGACGGCAAGCCCAGCGACCGCGGCGGCAATGCCGATGTCCTCAAGGCCGTGCAGGACAAGGAGCCGCAGGTGCTCGCCTGGGCCTACACCCGAAAGGACGGCGGCCGCGGCTTCGGCTTCACCGGCTTCCATGTCTACAACAACCTCGCCAACGACAGCTTCCGCACCACCCTCCTGAACGGCGTCGCCTGGATCTCCGGCCTGGAGGTCCCCGAAACCGGCGTCCCCTCCACCACGCCGACGAAAGAGGAACTCGCCGAGTACCTCCACCTGGCCCATCCGGACATGCCGACGACGCAGAAGTGATGGACGAAGGAAGGACTGCGGGTCCTGCAAGACGTTGAAGCTCGCCGCCGCGATCAATTGTCGTCGACCACACAATGGACTCTCTCGACAACACAAACCGCGAATTAAGCGACTCTTTCAAAGGCAACGATCCGTGCCACGACAGTCATTAACGCGCCGGCGAGGCAGTCATTCATCATTTCTTAGTGTTCCCCCCTTATGGATACTCGGCGGACAATCCGCGATGATTACTACCCCAGAAATTCGAACCGGAGGCTTACCTATGGCGACCCTGTGGCAACGAACCGGAGCATTGATGTTGGCATGCGTCGGAGTGGCACTGGTCGCGGGGCCCTCAACCCGGGCTGACGAGCCTGCCGCGGGCGACCCCTTCGCTCCGCTCCGGCAGAAGCAGGTGCTGTTCAACGGCTGGGGACTCAGCCCGGCAGGGCAGCACGTGCAGATCGGGTCGATGCCCGGCTGCATGGTCCTCTCTCCCGACGGCACCCGACTCCTGGCCACCAGCAGCGGTGCTTCTCAAGGCTTGGCGGTTTTGGACGTCGTCAACCGCCAGCAGACGCAATTCGTCCCCCTGGACCGCGCCTTCAATGGCCTCTGCTTCAGCCTCGACGGCAAGCACGTCTTCGTCACCGGCGGCAACTCCGACCGGGTCCATTGTTTCGACTATGCCGACGGCAAGGTGACCCTCGACAAGACCGTCTCGCTGACCGGCAAGGTGGAAACTCACCTGAATAAGAAGGGTAAGGAGGAGGTCGACGATTTCCTCACCGGGCTGGCTATTCAGCCGGCCACTGGCGATTTATACATCTGTGCCGAAGGGTCGAACGAGGTCTGGATGGTGCATCCGCAGGATCTCCTCAACGGCGGGGACGGCGGCTCCAAGGTGAAAGCGACCGTGCGGGTCGGCGAGCGGCCGTACGCCTGCGTCTTCGGAGCGGACAAGCGGCACCTGTATGTGAGCAACTGGGGCGGCCGGAGCGTCAGCGTCATCGACACGCAGACCCAGCAGGTCGTCCGGACGATCGGCGTGGGCATCCGGCCCAACGACATGGCCATGAGCCCGGATGGCCGGCTGTTCGTCGCCTGCGCGGGGGACAACACGGTTCACGTGATCCAGACGCGGACGCTGGTGGATAAGCCGCGCGAGACCGACCAGACGGCGCCGCCGGACGAGACGGCACTGGAGATCATCTCAACGGCGCTCTATCCGCAGTCGCCGGAAGGCTCGACGCCGGTCGGCGTGGCCGTCTCTCCCGACGGCAAGGTGCTGTACGTCGTCAACGCCGACAACAACGATTGTGTGGTCGCGGACATCAGCGACCCGAAGCTGGCCAAGGTTGTGGGCTTCATCCCCACCGGCTGGTACCCAACTGCAGTGGCGGCTTACAAAGACCAGGTCCTCATCGGCAACGGCAAGGGGCTGTCAAGCCGCGAAAACATTCCGCCGCGGACCACCCAGCCGCGCGAGACGCCCGGCGGGCCCGCCTACGACCTGGAATTCAGGATCTTCCAGGGGTGGGTCTCGTTCGTCGACCGCCCCGACCCGGCCAAGGCCGCAGAGTACACCAAGCAGGTGCGCAAGAACTCCCCCTACACACCGGAGACGCTCCGCCGGGTAACCCAGACGCCGCCCAAGGACAGCATCATCCCGGCCCGCGTCGGCGGCGATTGCCCCATCAAGCACATCCTCTACATCATCAAGGAGAACCGCACCTACGACCAGGTCTTCGGCGATTTCACCGATGCCCACGGCAAGCCCGCCGGCAACGGCGACCCCAAACTCACCCTCTTCGGCGAGAAGGTCACGCCCAACCAGCACCAGCTCGCCCGAGACTATGTCCTGCTCGACAACCTCTATTGCAACGGCGAAGTGAGCGTCGACGGACATAGCTGGTGCGACGGCGCCATCGCCACCGACGGCAACCAGAAGACCTGGATCACCTCCTACACCCAACACGGCCATCTGCCCGGCGCCAAGGACATTGAGACGCCGGCCGCCGGCTACCTGTGGGACCATTGCCAGCGCAACGGCGTGACCTTCAAGTGCTACGGCGAAGGGGCCGGCAGCGTCCCCAACGCCAATCGCGGCACCTGGCCCGCCGGCCGCGATCCGGCCAAGGCCCAGGGCTGGATCCAGGACCTTCAAGAAGCCGAAAAGACCGGCGACCTCCCCACCTTCATGATCATGAGCCTCGGCGAGAACCACACCGTCGGCACCACGCCCGGTGGCCACACGCCGTCCGCCTGCGTCGCCAGCAACGACCTGGCGGTCGGCCAGATCGTCGAAGCCGCCACGAAGAGCAGATTCTGGAAGGAGATGGCGATCTTCATCGTCGAGGACGACGCCCAGAACGGCCCCGACCACGTCGACTCGCACCGCACCGTCGGCCTGCTGATCAGCCCCTATTGCAAGCGCGGCGTGGTGGACAGCACGCCCTACTCGCAGGTCAGCCTGGTCCGCACCATCGAGTTGATCCTCGGCCTGCCGCCGATGACGCAATACGACGCCGGTGCTACACCGATGTACAACAGTTTCCAGCCGCAATGCGACCCAGTGGCATATGCTGCCAAGCCGGAACAGGTAGACCTGGCGGCCATCAACGCCAAGGACGCCCCCGGTGCAAAAGCCTCGGCGGAGATGGATTTCAGCGAGTACGATGAGGCCCCGGAGGACGCGCTCAACCGCGTGCTGTGGCTGGCGGTGAAAGGGCCGGACGAGCCATACCCCACGCCGGTGCGACGGGCGGTGTTTGTGGAGCGGGAGTGAGGCCCGCTCAATGCGCCTCCGGCTCCAACGGCCCGGCAAGCTGCCGGATGAAAAACAGCCGTCCGGCCATCGTCGGCATGAACGACGACGGCATCCACGGCGTCGGCCCGTACTGGAGCGTGACGCACAGGCTCATGCCCTGCCAGCAGGCACCGCGGTCCGGATACACGCCGTCCGCCCCGCCGATGCAGAAGTCACTCTGCAGGAAAAGGCCCGGCCCAATCGTGTTGGCAAAGCACGGGATCAGGGTGAACCGGCTCATGAAGCTATGCAGGCTGTTTTGCTCGATTGTCAGCGGATGCAGCGCCACGCCCAGGCGGTGCGTCTGCGCCTTCCATTCGCTCTCGCTGTATTCGCCGGCAAGCTGCGGCTCCCAGAAGGCGATGTGACAGACCCGGCCGATGCCGTACACAGTGACCAGGCGCGCTCCCTTCCCCTTCAAGCCAGCCATCTTTCCGGGATAGGTGGGGAGGTTCTTCCGCGTAGCAAAGTTCCTCTGGTCCGGCGGCACGGTCAGCTTGCCGAGCGGATCGAACAGCGCCTCGGTCATGGCATGTTCGAACCCGCCGGCCTGATCGCCCGGCATGGTGTTCCCTTTGGCGTCGGACCACTCATCCATGTTGAACGTCGTCACATGATCGCACGGCGTTCGGGATCGCTTCAGCCGCTGGACCACCGTGGCATACATGCCCATCGGGCCGACCGGGAGGACCATCGCCAGTGCTTGGCCGGCGCGGCGCGTTTGCTCGATTTGATCGGCGATTGAATCCCCCATCCGCCGGTCCATTTCCGCAACGTCTTTCACCGGCTCCGGCTTGAACCCTGCGTGCCAGTATTTCCTGCGTTGGAGCACGCCGGCCAATCCGAGGGCGCAGCAGCGATCGATCTTCCGAAGGTCCCAGCCGGCCGGGTAGAAATGTTCCAGCAGCGAGCCCTTGAGCGTGGTCAGCAGGTTCAATGCTTTGGCCATGTCGCATCCTTCCCGAACAGTTCGCCCAGGAGATCGTCGTGCGGGTAAGCATGCCCGCGATGTTGGACGAACGCCTCCGCGTATGCCGAGCCGATCTGCCCGCCGCGGTGGCGGGCGTGCCGCTTCATCGCCTCGATGTATTCATCCATGCCGTGGTGTGCCGACAGCCATTCGCGCTGCGAGGCGTGGCAGGCGAGCATAGCGGCCTTGGTCTCAATCACCGCGCTGATATCAACGCAGGTGGTCGGCCGGACCTCATTTCCCAGCGGGTCGATCCCATCCACCGGATCGCAATAGTACAGATACGGGATGCGGCTCCCCGGCAACAATGGGAAGGCAGAGATATTCGGCGCCCCGTAAACAAAGCTGGCGGCCCGGGCCAGCAAATGCGTCTGCTCGTGATCGAGCATGTAATCCTTCGCAGCGTGCGTGAAAACCAATGCCGGTGCGATCCGGCGGAAGAGGTCAATCGTCTTCTGCGACGTTCCCTTGTCGTAAAACACCAGGCCGTCGCGTTCGTCGAGACAGTGATAGGTTGCCTCGATCATGGCGGCGGCCTTCTTCGCCTCGGCCGAGCGGATCGAACTGATGTCCCAGCGGGACTCGGTCATCGTGCCGCAATCCCCGGCCGTGGCGGTGGCGATGTGGATGGTCCATCCGTCCTGGCGCAGCCGGATCAGCGTCCCCCCGCAGAGGATCTCCGCGTCATCCGGATGGGCGAGCAGCGTCAATGCGATCTTGGAATCAGGCGATGTAGACATAGGCCTTCAGTAGGACCGGCGCATCAATCTGTATAATCGCCAAGTCGCATTCCGTAGGACGAGTCGCCAGATCGCCGCTTGCGGTTTCGCAGTCCGGAGCGCGGTCTTACAACGGATTGCGATCGGCCACAACAACCCGGCTACTTCCCTGCCAAAAAGTGCTCAAAGAAGAGGTAAATGACCTCATTCGACTCCTCCGTCGGCGAATGAAACTCGCGATGGGTCATCCCGACCCGATCGTCAAACCCCAGCAGTTTATTCACCGCAACCGCATGGTTCAGCGCGATCCACCGGGATGGTGGGTCTTCCGATCCTCCCGAGACGAGAAATGGACGCGGGGCCATGAGGGCGTGCAGTTCCTGAAGATCGTGACCGCTCTCGATCAGTGCCTTGTACGCACCCGTGCGGAGACTATCCGGCGTGATCAGGCCCGGCTTGCGTGTCAACTTCGGGTCCATTCCCAGATACCACGGCTCCCAGTAATTCACATTGGCTCGGCTCTCATCCCAGACGATGCCGGGGTCGGACCATGCCGCCGCCGCGTATTTGTCATTGAGGCAACTGGCAAACAAGGCCCACTTGCCCCCGTAGGAGTGTCCCACGACACCGACGCGTTTGGGATCGACCTGCGGCAGCGACGCCAGCGCGTTATAGGCGTTGGCGGCGACGTACGCGAGAAACGACAGCGGCTGGAGGTTCGTGCCGGCCAGGTCTGGTTTGCGGGCGTCGCCGCCCGGCGAGCCGATCGACAGCGTCACGAAGCCGCGCCGGGTCAGTTGATAGGCGAAGTCGCGGAGCTTGTTGGCGTTCTGTCCCGTACTGGTCTCCGGTTCGTAGAAAGGAACGAAGACGGCCGGGAACGGGCCATTGCCCGCGGGCAGGAGCAGATAGCCTGCCGTGGTCTGGTTCGGCGCAGTTTCCAGGAGGATTTTGCGCTGGGTGAAATTCTCCCGCGATTTTGTATCAAGGTATTGAATCTCCGGCTTCTCAATCAGCGGCGGCCATGGCCCGAGGAGATGATGCCAATCAGCGAGGATTTCCTGGCGCCGGCGCGGCCAGTCGGCGGCAGTCGTCACGCGCGAGCCGTCGTCAAATAGCAGAGGCGAACGATAATCGCCGAGTTTGCCGGCGTATTCCGCCGGCGACGTGAAATACGGCGAGATCTTTTTCCACGATTCCGAGGCATCGCCGCCCCGCGCGGCTTTTCCGAACGCCGCAGCCGAACAGAGCACGACCAGTAGCTGCCAGCGGAGAGGTGTTGTTTCCATCGATTCGCTCCGGTCCAAAACGGACTTTTATTCTACCTGGGCGGTGACCCGCGGTTGCGGGAAATGTGAAAATCCTGACCGCAGCAGGCGCGCCGGGGGCAAGTCATCGGTATCATCATGCAGATGCCTTGCGCCCGCCGGTCGTTGCCGGCGCGGCGTACACCTCTTTCAAAGGAGCCTGCCATGTTGAGCCCACGAAGTCGGCGCCAGTTTCTCGGCGATGTCGGCAAAGGGATGTTGATCGCGGCGATCGGGCCTGTCCTGGCCTGCGATCTGGGGTTGGCGAAGGAGGAGGACGCCGCCGGCGCGGCCTTGTCCTTCGGCGGCCTGGAAGAACTCGTCTGCCTCTTGCAGGAGACGCCCATCGGCAAGCTCAACGCGCTGCTGGTGGAGAAGATCCGCGGCGGCACCGACCTGAAGACCCTGACGGCTGCCGGAGCACTGGCCAACGCCCGCTCGTTCGGCGGGGAAGACTACGTCGGGTTCCACACCATGATGGCGCTGGGCCCGGCCTATCGGATGTCGCAGGAACTTCCTGAGGCGTTGCGACCGCTGCCGGTGATGAAGGTGCTGTATCGCAACACCAATCGCATCCAGGAACACGGCGGGCGCAAGGCCGAAGTCCTCCACGCCGTCAGCGCCGGCGACGCCCTGCCCGCGCCTCTGGACGGCGACGCCCTGCGCTCCGCCGTGCGGGCAAAGGACGTCAAGCTTGCCGAGCGCGTGCTGGCCGGGATCGCCCAGCGCGGCGCGGATGACGCGTTCAATGCGTTGCTCGTCGCGGTGGAGGACGAGACGGAGGTGCACCGCGTCGTGCTGCCGTACCGGGCATGGGACATGCTCGAGCTGGTCGGGCGCGAGCAGGCGACGACGATGCTCCGGCAATCGGTGCGGTATTGCGTGAATGCCGAGGGATGGCGCGGTTCTTCACGTCCCGACGGCCCCCGGCAGGTGCTTCCGGCCATGATGGAAAAGTACAAGCTGCTGGACATGACGCCCGGCACGAAGCCGGGCGACGACGAGTTCGTCGAGAAGCTGAGCGAGGCGATCTTTTCCCAGGCGCCGCCGCAGGCGGCGGAAACGGCCGCCTCGGCGCTGGCCGACGGGTTTGCCCCTGACGTGGTCGGCGAAGCGGTTTGCCTGGCGGCCAACCAGTTGATCCTCCGGGACATCGGCCGGACCGCCCGCGACGAAGTGGCCAACAAACCGCTCGGCAGCGTCCACGGCGATTCCATCGGCGTCCACGCCTGCGACTCGGCCAACGCCTGGCGCAACATGGCTCGCGCCGCCAACTCCCGCAATCGCTATGCGTGCCTCATCCTCGGCGCCTACCAGGTGGCCCTGGACCGCGTCGACCGCGGCGGAGATTTCCTGCACTGGCAACCGCTGCCGCTCAAGGCGCACCTGGACGGGATCAGGTCGCAAGAAGCCTCCGAGTTGCTCGGGCAACTGGAAGACGCGATCCGAGGCAACCTCCAGGCGCACGCCGCGGCGATCGTAAAACGCTACGGCGAGGCCGGGCACCCGCCCCGTCCGGCATTCGATCTCATGCTCAAGTACGCCGTCAGCGAGGACGGCTCGCTGCACGCCGAGAAGTTCTATCGAACCACCACCGACGAATTCGCCAACACCCGCCCGGCCCTGCGCTGGCGCCAGGCGGTGGCGCTGGCGCGAGTGACGGCCAGCGAATTCGGGCGCCCGGCCGCGGGAATGGCCGAGGCGCGGGAGATGCTCAAGGTGTGAGCTGGGGACGAGCTTGCGGGACTGAGACCCCACGTTTCGCCGCGACGCGTAGCGGAGCGCTTCGGGGCGCTGCGTGTCGCAAAAAAGCGCTCCGCTGCGCGTCGCGGCGAAACGACAGCTATCGTTTGGCGCTTTCGTGAGCTGCATCCCAAGCATCCTCAACGCGTGGGAGCTGCCTGGGCCCGCGGTGGTCCCGCCAGATGTTGTGCGAAGGCCGGTATCGTCCGGAACGCTACGTGCAGGTTGGTATTGAATGACCCGAGCTGCAACCCCCGCGGGTTGAGCAGCGATACCAGCGCAGCCTCGGTATAAAGCGACACATGGCCGTTGCGCGGGGCGATGTACCACCAGGCGACGCCGGAGGCGTTGATGTCGGGGGGTTGCAGCAGGGTGGAGAACAGCAGCAGCCCGTCCGGCTTGAGGAGGGAATCTACCTCCGCGAACGTCTCCCGGGGGCGGTTGGAATGTTCCATGACTTCGAAGCAGAGGATGCAGTCGTACCGCTCGGCCGGGCGGGTCGAGAATTCCTTGACGAAGGGATCGTACGTGTCAACCCTGGCGAACCCGTCCGCCCGCAACAGCGAGGCGAGGCGGCCGTTGCCGCCGCCGTAGTCCAGGATGGAGATGGATTTGTCGCGTGAGAGCTGGCTCTTGATGAATTCGGCATTTCCGCGCGGGCGGGCCTCGGCGTATTCCGGGTCGACCAGTGCGTATTGCTGGTTATAGATAACGTCGAGGAACTGCTGGTCGGAGAAGCCGTCGAAGGCGATGGTGAAGATAAAGGCGCAGCGCGTGCAGCGATGGTAGAAAACCGGGATCCCCGAAAGCGGCAACGGGCTCTGCCGGCGCACCTCGCAGTTCTTGTTGAAATCGACCACGCCGAAGAGCAATGAATTGCCGCCGCAGCATTTGCAGACGGCCTGGGACGGTGTGATCGGTTGTGGGTTGAACATGGGCCCATGTTAACCGGCATTGGCGGATCGACAAGGATTCACTTTGGAGACGTATGAGGAAACTACTTTTAGCAGTGATTGCGGTCTGCCTCTTCCCACATTGTGCTTACGCCGCCGGCCGGCCCAATGTCGTCTTCATCCTTGCCGACGACATGGGGTATGGCGATGTGCGGGCGTTCAACCCGGAATCGAAAATTCCAACGCCCAGCATCGACTTGCTGGCTACGCAGGGCATCCGGCTGACGGATGCTCATGCGCCGGGGGCGGTATGCATTCCCAGCCGATATGGCTTGCTGACGGGCCGGTATCCGTTTCGCAACGCCCGGTCGTTCGACAACGAATGTCTGATCGAGCCGGGGCGGATGACGATCGCATCGCTGCTCAAGCAGGCGGGGTATGCCACGGCGATGATCGGGAAATGGCATCAGAGCTTTACGGGCGGACCTGAGTACATTGCACGCCGGGTGCTGCCGGGCGGGCCTACCGAGCATGGGTTCGACTCGTTTTACGGGCTGCATGCGTCGCTCGACATCTCCCCGTATTTCTATATCGAGAACGACCGGGAAGTGGAGGCGCCGACGCAGCAGATTGAGGAGCACCACACGGAGGGCTGGAGCCAGATCCAGGGTGCCTACTGGCGCGCCGGGGCGATCGCGCCGGGCTTCAAGCATGAGGAGGTCTTGCCGCTGTTCACGCTAAAGTCCGTGGAGTACATCGAGTCGAGGCGCGGCAAGGACGGGCCGTTCTTCCTCTACTTCGCGCCGCCGGCCCCGCACACGCCGTGGGTGCCGACGGAGAAGTTCAAGGGCAAGAGCGGGGCGGGGCTGTACGGCGACTACGCCGTCGAAGTCGACGACGCGGTGGGACAGGTGATGACGGCCCTGGAGCATGCGGGGCTGGCCGACAACACTCTGGTCTTCTTTACCAGCGACAATGGCCCGGTCTGGTATGAAGCCGATGCCCAGAAGTTCGGCCACCGCTCGGCATACCTCTTCCGCGGCATGAAAGGCGACGCCTGGGAAGGCGGCCATCGCATGCCGTTCATCGCCCGCTGGCCGGGCCGCATCAAGCCGGGGACATCGAGCGGGCAGACCGTCTGCTTCACTGACATGTTGACGACGCTGGCCAATCTCACAGACCAAAAACTCCCCGATGATGCGGGCGAAGACAGCTTCAATCTCCTGCCGCTGCTGACCGGGAAGGCCGAGGGCGCGCCGGTCCGCCAGACCACGCTGCTCGTCTCATCGGCAGGCGTGGTCTTCATCCGCGAGGGCGACTGGAAGCTGATCCCCCAGCTCGGCAGCGGCGGCTTCACCAAACCGGCAAAGATCAAGCCCAAGCCGGGGGAGCCGCAAGGCCAGCTTTTCAACCTGGCCGCCGACCCGGGCGAAAAAGACAATGTTTACGCGCAACATGAGGACGTGGTCCGCCGGCTGACCGAGCACCTCGATCGCAATGTGCGTGCGGGGCGGACGAGGCCGGCGGGGCAATAGAGATGTCACGAGATCTGCGACGGTCCGTCCCGTGACCGGTGCAGCGCGCCTCGAAATGATCAAGCAAAGCGGGCCAACGCTGCCGGGGTCTATCTCTCTCGGCGATCGCGCATTTACTCCCTCTCCCGGTACTCCGGGAGAGTTTCCTCTTTGCTTCCGAGGAAAAGACCCTCACCTTCGCCCTGGGCTGATGAAAACGACGCTGCATTGTTCATCCCGATTCTGTTGCGCTTATGTCCCCTCTCCCGGTACTCCGGGAGAGGGTTAGGGTGAGGGTCCTTTTGCTCCGGGGGAAAGAGAAGACCCTCACCCCTGCCCTCTCCCGGAGTACCGGGAGAGGGAGAAGATGCGCTGTCCAGCGCAACAAAGCGGCGGACGCCAGCGCCGAGTCCGCAGCGCAGCGGAGCACCGGATTTGCCCCGACACGCGGCGATCTTCCCGCGCCGATCGCACCGCACATCCGGGGCTCCGCTGCGCTGCGCACCCGGCTTGTCCGTTTACTCCCGCGCGATTCCCACCCTCGTTCGGAGTGTCGTAGGGTTCGCAACGCAGCCTCGCGGGCCCATCATTGCGTCCGGAAGGAGGTTTCGTAAAGTGTGACCCATGCAAGGCGTGCCGAGGCTTGACCATTCCCGCAATGTACAGGTCCGTAGCGGCGTTCCCGACTGCACTCTCGTCATCCCGACTTACAACGCCGCGTCGTTCATTGAACAAACCGTCGCCCGGCTTCGCGCCTTTCTCAACTCGAATCCGCGGTTCCGCGTGTTGTTCGTCTGCGACGGCTGCACCGACGACACCGCCGAGCGGCTCCACGAGGCGATCGGCGCGGATGAGCCGTTCATCGCCGTTGAAGATTATCCCGATAACCGCGGCAAAGGGTTCGCCCTCAAGCGGGGCTTGTCGCTGGCGCGAACGCCGTTCTTGTTTTTCCTGGATGCGGACCTGGCGTATGGGCCGGAGGAAGCGCTCAAGCTGCTGGCGTTGCTGGAGGGAGGCGCGAGCCTGGCGGTGGTGAACCGGGCGGACCCGCGGTCGCAGTTCATCATGAGCCCGTGCGACTTCCCGACCATTTACAGGCGGCACCTGATGAGCCGGGCGTTCAACTGGTGGCTGCGACAGGTGCTGCCCATCCGCATCCTCGATACGCAGGCCGGCCTCAAGGGATTTACCGGGACAGCGTGGGCGGCGGTGGCCGGCGACATGCGCTCCGATGGGTTCTTCTTCGACGTCGAGCTGCTGGCACGGGTCGAGGCGGCGGGGTTGCCGGTGGCCCAGACGCCGGTCGTCGTCCGCTACCAGGACCCGACGACCGTGCGAATGCTGGTGCACGGCTGGAGCATGCTCATCGACAGTCTGCGGCTGCGCGGCGAGCTGCGCCGCAGCCGCCGAAAGGCGCGGGCGTTGAGCAGGCGATGTGACCAACAACAACGCACCCTCTCCGTCCCTCGCGAGGCCCACGTTTGAGTGCGGGCATCGCGCTGGTCGTAACAGCCGACGACTTCGGGCTTGGGCCGGCCACGAGCCGGGGGATCATCCGCGCGCACCTGGAAGGCCCCGTCACCTCTACCAGCATGATGGTCGTCACGGGCGACCGGGCGGCCGCATCGGCGACTCTCCTGTCGCAAGTGCCGCGGCTGGAAGTCGGCCTGCACCTGGTCCTGACCGGCACGGGAGAAAGGCCGATCGGCAATCGCCGCGGTTCGGGGTTGGTGAGCCGGGACGGGCATTTCCTGCCACTTCCCCGATTGATGCTCGCGGCCCTGCGCGGCCGATTGAACCGGGCGGCGGTTCGGGACGAGATCGCCGCACAGGCCGAGCGGTTTGTGGCGCTGGTGGGCAAGCCGCCGGCCTATGTGGATGGCCACCACCACGCCCACGAGTTGCCGGTTATTCGCCATGCAGTGATTGACGTGATGCACGCGGGCTTGCTGCCGCGAGTTACGCGAACAACGCGGCTGTTGCCCGGCACCGGCCGGACGGGTCCGGCTACGCTTCTCAGGCAGGCGGTTGCCCAGTACCTTGGCTCTGCCGCGGGAAAGGTATTTGAAGCGGTGGGAGTGTTCTCAAACGACTGCTTCTTTGGCATGCTCGACGAAGCCGACTGGGCCGGGCCGTTCCCTTGGGGCGCCGACCTGCGACGGCTGGAATGCCTGCGCCAGGGCAGCGTGGTTGAGTGGGTGGTACATCCGGGGCTGCCGGATGATTCGTGGGCCGGCCACGATCCGTATGTCAGGCAACGGCCGATGGAGTTGGCCGCCCTGACCGACCCGGTTTGCCGGGTGCTGTGGGAGAAGTGGCGGACGAGCTTGACGACGAAAACGGCGGTGATGACCAAGGGGCGATGATCTTGTTGGATCGGCATTGCGACTGGGGACTTCTTGTTTAGAAGCGATTTCACAACCTCCAGGGTGCCATGGGCAAGCGTACTCGCTTGCCCGTGGAACCGGTTGCGGGGAGCGAGAAAGCATGGGCAAGCGAGTACGCTTGCCCATGGCACCCATTCAGCATGTTCCAATGATTATTGGGTCCCCAAACCGCATCCAAACGGAAATCCGTCAGGATAACGACCCCACATGATCGCCGCGACAAGCGAAACCTCCCCCCACACCCGCCGGCTCATCACGCTTCTCTGCGTGGCCGGCATCGCGGCGTTGCTTGGCTACTTCTACTGGCATACCTGCCGGCGGATCGCCGCCGGGAACCTGGACGACTTCCCGCACTTCTACTGGGCGGCCGACGCCGTGCTGCATCACCGCGACCCCTACCTCTCGGGAACGCACGGGTACATCTATCCGCCGCTGCTGGCTTACCTCTATATGCCGGTGGCCAAGCTGTCGCCGGCAGGGGCCGCATATGCGGTCCTGCCCGTGCTGGTGTTGTGCACCCTGGGGGCGTTGCTGCTGGCATCCCGGGAAGCGCTGCAACGCGTTGGCGCCACTGTGAACTGCTTTACCCTCTGCACTGTCGCCCTGCTGTCCCTGCTGCTGATCGAGGACAAGGTCAAGGGCGACCTGCAGATGCTGCAGACCAACTCGCTGGTCCTGCTGCTGTTCGCGCTGGGCCTGTACTGGCTGGACCGCTCGCCGGTGCTGACCGGGGCTGCGCTGGGGGCGGCATTCAACATCAAGTACCTGTCGCTGGTGATGCTGCCGTACCTGTTGCTGCGCCGCCGGTGGTCGACGGCGGGGTGGTTCATCGCCTGGGCCGTGGGCTTGGCGCTGCTGCCGGCGTTGTGGTCGGGCTGGGAGGCGAACCTGTCGCAACTGAAGACCGCCTACGCCGGGATCGGGCGGCTGATGGGGATTTCCGACGCTTCAGCTCCGGCCGCCGAGACGCATGACCTGCGGGCGGGGTTCAGCCTGTCGATTCCCAGCGCCCTGGCCCGAGCCACCAAATCTGATGGCACGGCGCTGATCCTGACTGCCGGCATCGCCTTGGCGTGGGTCGGGGCCGGCACATGGATCTATCGCCGTGGCGGCATGCCGATCCTGGCCTGGCCGGCGCCGGACCGGCAGGGCGAGCCGCCGTTTCGGGCGATGGTCGGGATTGAATACGCATGCCTGGTTGCCGCGGCGCTGGCGTTCAGCCCGCAGACCAATTCCCGGCATCTCGTGCTGGTGCTGCTCCCCGACGCGATGGCTGCCGCCATGCTGCTGCACGCCCGGCCCGCCTTGCGGCGAGCTGCCTGGTTGCTGCTGTGCGCGGGCACACTGTTCCTGCTGGCCGGCCTGACGCTGCCGCCCGGTAACCGGCACGGCAAGGTGTTCTCCGCCTCCACCACCTGGCTGGCCGCCGGGGGACCTTGCTGGTGCTTGCTGGTTATGACGTTGACGCTGATGAATTCCGGGACCGCTTCGCGATCTGCTGTTTCACGAGAGCAGTGAACACGGAACCACAAAAAGCGTACTCAGCAAATCGAGACGATTGGGTCGATATAGGCACTATGAGTCTGGGTCTCAAATCGCATCGTACACTGGCCCGCTGCGTCTCCAGACCGAACAATCGAAACATGACTGACCTCGCGTCATTGCCCCGATTCGACACCGCGCACGGCGTGGTCTATGTGGCCACGCGCCGGCAGATCGAGGCTTACGCCCCGTGGAAAACCTCCTTCGCCAACCAGCGGAAGGACTGGCGCTATTACCAGATCGTCGAGGACACGATCATCCAGGGGTTCGATTACCGCTATTTCATCCTGGAAGACGCCAAAGGCGAGGTGCGGGCGGTCCAGCCGTTCTTTCTGCTCGACCAGGACCTGCTCCAGGGGTCAGGGGAGTTCGCCCGCAGGGTGATCGCCAGGGTGCGGCGGCTCATCCCCAAGGCGTTGACCATGCGAACGCTCATGGTGGGCTGCGCCGCTGGTGAAGGCCATCTCGACTACACGTCCGACGAGCAGGCGCGGTGGGTGGCCGACTGTTTGCATGGCGCGCTGCGGTCGTACGCCAAGCAGCAGAAGTGCGGCCTGGTAGTGCTCAAGGAGTTCCCGCACCACTACCGTCAGCCGTTGAAGGGCTTTGCCAGCAACGGCTACGCCCGGGTGCCGAGCCTGCCGATGACCCGGCTGTCGATCGACTATGCCAGCTTCGATGAGTACATGACCAAGGCGTTGAGCAAGGTGACGCGCAAGGGCCTGCGCCGCAAGTTCCGTGATGCCGAGGCGTCGGCGCCGATCGAGCTGACGGTGGTGCAGGACGTGACGCCGTTTGTGGATGAGGCCTATCCGCTGTACCTGGCGGTGTGGGGCAAATCGCCCCTCCAGTTCGAGAAGCTCACCAAACAATACATGTGCCGGCTCGGGCAGGAAATGCCCGACAAGATGCGCTTCTTCATCTGGCGTCAAAACGGCAAGGCGGTCGCCTTCAGCCTGTGCATGGTCAATGGCGATACAATTTACGACGAATACCTCGGCCTGGACTACTCCGTGGCGCTCGACCTGCACCTTTATTTCTGGACCCTCCGCGACATCGTTACCTGGGCGATGGAGCATGGCTACAAGTGGTATTGCAGCAGCGCGCTGAACTACGACCCGAAACTGCACCTCAAGTGCGAGCTGGTCCCGCTGGACCTGTACGTAGCCCACACGTCGGCGCTGCCGAACTTCTTCCTGCGGAAGATCCTGCCGCTGCTGGAGCCGACGCGTAACGACAAGACGCTGGCGAAATTCCCCAATTTTGCGGCAGTATGGGGAAACGAGTGACACAAGCACAACCCGGTTATGTGACGGTCTCCACTTCGAGCGGCGGATCGTTGCCGCGGCGCCTGCTCGGGGTTTTCCTCAACCCCTATGCGCAACTGGCGGTGGGCTCGATTCTGGTTACCGTCAGCGAGCTGCTGATGAAGAAGGGTGCGTCGGACCTTTCTGCCGGCTCGGTCGGATGGCTTGGCGTCGGCGCCTTGCGTTCGTGGTGGACATGGGCGGGCATCGTCACGTATGTACTCAGCTTTATCAGTTGGGTCTACGTTCTGCGTTACGTGCCGCTGGGTATTGCATTCGCACTGATCAGCGTCGTGCACGTTCTGATCCCGCTGGGCGCCCGGATCTTCCTGCACGAACAAATCTCCCCCCGGCGCTGGGCGGGCATCGCCCTGGTGGTCTGCGGGCTGCTGCTGGTCCTCCGGCCGGCCGTCAAAGCCGAGGAGAAGCTATGAAGCCTCTCACCCTGGCCGGCATCCTGCTATGTACGTTGTGCCAGGCGCTGATGGTTGGCGGGCAGCTTTTGCTGAAGCGTTCCATAGCCACAGGCGAAGGCCGCCCGGCGCGGCGGGGGACGATCCGGAACTTTATCGCCGGCATAGCCTGCCTCACCCTCTGGTTCTTCATCTGGCTCGGCCTGTTGAGCCAGTGGGACATCAGCAAGCTATATCCCTTCGAAGGACTCAACCCGGCGATCATGGCGATCGCCGCGTGGCTGCTGTTGAAGGAAAAAATGCCGGTCAGCGCGTGGTTCGGGCTGGTGCTGGTGTGCGTGGGGATTGCGATTGTGGCGGGGAGTTAGGGGCCCGCCGTCACATCCACCAGATCATTCGCATCCGGCGCATCGTCGGTCTTCCGGACCGGCACCAGCGGCTCGTCGCAGACGTCCGGGTCCATGAAGCCGAAGGCGTGCGGCGGCTTGATGACGCGCACGCCGGCCTCTCGTTGCTTTGTTTCGATATCGTCCTTGAGCGCCTTCATGCGGGTCCAGTGGGCACGCGGGCGGTAATGGTGCTCGGCATGGTAGCCGTTGTTGAACCAGACCAGGTTGTAGAGACGATGGTAGGTGCTGACGCCCCAGGCCATGGGAACGTCGGGGTTTCCGCCGAAATGCTCGAAGTAGCCGTTGAGATAGGACAGGCAGTGCCCGAAGTTCCAGAACGGAAGGAAATAGAGCATGAACCAAAGACTGCCTGTCCATCGCCAACTTAGAATCGCCGCCCCGATCATCAGGGTGCCGACCAGGCACATTTCGATGATGCCCCAGCGTGCCTCGGCGGGGTTGCCCTTCTTGATCTCGCGGTAGATCGCCTTGGGGTCGTCCCGGAAAAAGCTCAGGAAGGTGTATTTCCAGACGTTCTCGGCGTGGCCGTCATGGCCGTGGCGGTAGATGCTGAGCCAGTCAAGGGTGTCGCCGGATTCGCCTCTCTTATCGCTGTTGCCCATGTGGTGGCGGCGATGCACGTAATCGTAAAGCACCTGCGAGAAGAGGCAGTCGGCTGATTCCAGCAGGCTGAAGAGCCGGTTCAGCAGGGGCGAGTTGAAGTAGCGGTTGTGGATGAAGTTGTGGGAGATGCCGTTGATGTTCCAGGAGATGCTGTAGGCGTAAGCGATTCCCATCGCGGCCATCAGCGGCACCTTGAAGTG
>Ga0182024_10009232_pt1 | contig 20458 bp, 19 predicted proteins | sample P32metaG_FD_120480 | JGI IMG/M metagenome (GOLD analysis project Ga0182024, IMG submission 120480) | Permafrost microbial communities from Stordalen Mire, Sweden - P3-2 metaG (Illumina Assembly) | ecosystem: Environmental > Terrestrial > Soil > Wetlands > Permafrost | place: Sweden: Stordalen... | reverse complement strand
CTTCAATCAGCTCAAACACTTCCGTGCCATCGCCACACGTTATGACAAACTCGCCAGAAATTTTCTCGCCGGAGTGCAGTTGGCCGCCGCTATGATCCTGCTCAACTGAAGACAGGCCCTAGCGAAGCGAAATCCGCCGGGGCGTAATTTTTAACGTGCGGAGGCGGCCGATGGACCGGTTGCTTCAGTTTCTGCTTAAGACGTTTATCCGGCGGGGCACTTTCAGGGTCACCACCTCCCGCGGAACGGTCTTAACCTTCGGCGACGGGACCGGCCAGCCGGTATGGGTTCGCTTTACCTCGCGCGCGGCCGAATGGGCTATCCTACTCGATCCTGCACTCAAATTCGGCGAGACCTACATGAACGGGACGTTCGTGGTCGAGCAGGGCTCGATCGCCGATGTGCTCGCCATCATGCTTGGCCAGAAGTCCGAGGTTCCGCACTGGGCGCGGCCGCAAGGGCTGTTGCGCTACCTTAAGCGCCGCTTTCAGCAGTTCAATCCACGCCGGCGCGCCCGAAATAACGTGGCGCATCATTACGATCTCGACGGCCGGCTCTATTCATTGTTCCTCGACGCCGACCGGCAATACAGTTGCGGCTATTTCGAGAGCCCGGAGCAGTCGCTCGACGACGCCCAACTCGCCAAGAAGCGTCACCTCGCCGCCAAGCTGCTACTGGGCCGCGACCGCCATGATCGGGATTTGCGCGTGCTGGACATCGGCTGCGGCTGGGGCGGGCTCGGCCTTTACATGGCCGAGGTCGCCGACGCCGACGTGACCGGCGTCACGCTGTCGCAGGAACAACACGCCATCGCCAACGAGCGCGCCGCAGAAAAGGGCATGTCGGAGCGCGCCCGCGTCAACCTGCAGGATTACCGCGACGGCGAAGGGCCGTTCGACCGCATCGTGTCGGTTGGCATGTTCGAACATGTCGGCATCAATCATTACGAGACGTTCTTCCGCAAGAGCGAGCAACTGCTCGCCGAGGACGGCGTGATGGTGCTGCACTCGATCGGCCGCTCCGAGGGACCCAGCGTCACCAGCCCCTGGATCGCGAAATATATATTCCCCGGCGGCTACATCCCGTCCCTGTCCGAGGTGTTGCCGCACATCGAGCGGTCCGGGCTGCTCATCACCGACATCGAAATCCTGCGTCTGCATTACGCCGAGACGCTGAAAGCCTGGCGCGAACGATTCCTCGCCCATCGCGAGGAGGTCGAGCGCCTCTACGATCAGCACTTCGTGCGGATGTGGGAATTCTATCTGGCTGCGTCCGAAATGTCGTTCCGCGAGCAGAACTTAATGGTGTTCCAGATCCAGATCACCAAGCGGCAGGACGTGGTGCCGATGACGCGGGACTATATCAGCCGGGAGGAACGCCGATTGCGCGGCGCCGAAGGCGAGCGTCACCCGCCGCTGCGGCTGGCCGGCGAGTAGAGCTCCGCAAACCACCGCGCACACGCCGCAGCGGTCAAGAAAAAATCGAGCTTGTTCACCGTTGATTTGCCCTTGTGAATTGCGGGGCAACTGCATCCGGCAGACGTGCCATCCGGAAAGTCCGTGCTATGCCACAATTTCCGATTAAGCATAGACATTCATGGCCCCCCTCGATTCGGCGCTCCGCAAGCAGGTTGAAGAGCCTGCCCAGAACTTTCGTTCCGCTCCGCACAATATCGAAGCGGAGCAGGCGCTATTGGGCGCCGTCCTGGTCAACAACGAAGCCTTCTACCGGGTTTCCGATTTCCTCAATCCGGAGCATTTTTTCGAGCCAATTCACCAGAAAATCTACCAGCTTACGCGCGACCTGATCCGCGCCGGCAAGGTGGCGACGCCGGTCACGCTGAAGACCTTCATCGGCGCCGATATCGATATCGGCGGCATGACGGTGAGCCAATACCTGGCGCGGCTCGCCGCCGAAGCGACCACCATCATCAATGCCGAGGATTACGGCCGCACCATCTACGATCTGTCGATCCGCCGCGCGCTGATCATCGTCGGCGAGGACATGGTCAACGTCGCCTTCGACGCGCCGGTCGATTTCGCGCCGCGCGCGCAGATCGAGGAGGCGGAACGCAAACTTTATGAACTGGCCGAGACCGGGCGCTACGACGGCGGCTTCCAGCGTTTCGCCCAGTCGCTGACCACCGCGATCGATATGGCGGCGCATGCCTTCCAGCGCGACGGCAAGCTTTCCGGCGTCGCCACCGGCCTCGACGATCTCGACCGCATGATGGGCGGCTTGCAGCAGTCCGACCTGATCATCCTGGCCGGCCGTCCCGGCATGGGCAAAAGCGCGCTCGCCACCAATATCGGCTACAACGTCGCGCGCGCCTGGCGCGGCGAAGTGCGCGCCGACGGCCACACGGTCACCGCCAATGGCGGCATCGTCGGCTTCTTCTCGCTGGAAATGTCGGCTGAGCAGCTCGCCACCCGCATCATCGCCGAACAGACCGGCATTCCGTCGAACCAGATCCGGCGCGGCGGCATCAGCGAGGCCGAATTCGAGCGCATCAAGGACCACTCGATCGAATTGCAGAACCTGCAGTTCTTCGTGGACGAGACCGGCGGCCTGTCGGTGGCGCAACTCGCCGCCCGCGCGCGGCGGCTCAAGCGGCAACGCGGCCTCGACCTGCTGATCATCGACTATCTGCAACTGCTGCAGGGCTCGACCCGCCGTAGCCAGGAAAACCGCGTGCAGGAGATCACCGAGATCACCACCAAGCTCAAGGCGCTGGCGAAAGAACTCAATGTCCCGATACTGGCGCTTTCGCAGCTCTCGCGCCAGGTGGAAAGCCGCGACGACAAGCGCCCGCAACTGTCCGATTTGCGTGAATCTGGCTCGATCGAGCAGGACGCCGACGTGGTGCTGTTCGTCTACCGCGAGGAGTACTACCACCAGATGCGCAAGCCGCTGGAATCGAACCGCGAGAAATTCGCCGAGTGGATGGCGGACGCAGACAAGGTCCACGGCCGCGCCGAAGTCATCATCGGCAAGCAGCGCCATGGTCCGACCGGCACGGTCGAACTGCAATTTGAAGGCGCCATCACGAAGTTCTCGACCCTGGCGAAGGCCGATCATCTGCCGGAGCGGATCGGCTAGACCTCGCGATCCCCGCGTAGACGGCCCGCATCGGTGCGGCTAAACCCTAGCCCCATGGCCGAGGCAGAACGCGCAGTTCAGCAGGACTTGAGCCCGCCCGATGACGGCGGGGCGGAAAAGCTTGTCACCACCGGTCCGCCCGTGGCCGAAGCGGGCGGCATCCTTACCGTCGATCTCACGGCCATTGAGGCCAATTGGCGCGCGCTCGGCCACCGCACCATGCCGGCGGAATGCGCCGCCGTGATCAAGGCCGACGGCTATGGCTGCGGCATCGAACAAGTTGCGGTCACGCTCGCCCAAGCCGGCTGCAAGACCTTCTTTGTGGCCGACCTGGCCGAGGCGAAGCGGGTGCGCAAGGTCGCGCCCGAGCCGGCGATCTATGTGCTCAACGCCCTGGTGCCGTGGACGGCGGCATCCTACGCCGACATCCACGCGCGGCCGGTGATCGGCAGCATGGTTGAGTTGGCGGAGTGGGATGCTTTCTGTGCGACGAATGGGTGGCGCGGCGGCGCCGCGCTGCATGTGGACACCGGCATGAACCGGCTCGGCATCTCGGTCAGCGACGCCGCCGCGTTGGCGCCGCGCATCCGCTCCGAGAACCACGGCATCACGCTGTTGATGAGCCACTTGGCCTGTGCCGAGCAGCCGGAGCATCCGCTCAACGCCCGCCAAATCGGCGCATTCCGCGAGGTGCGCATGTTCTTTCGCGGCATCCCCTCCTCGCTTGCCAATTCGTCCGGCATTTTCCTCGGCGCTACCGCGCATTGCGATGTGGTGCGCCCGGGCGTCGCGCTCTACGGCGTTAATCCGACCCCGGGGCAGAACAATCCGATGCGCCCGGTGATCGAATTACAGGCGCATATCGTGCAGGTGCGCAGCGTGCCGCGGGGCGAGACTGTCGGCTACGACGCCGCCTGGACCGCCAAGCGCACGACCCGGATCGCGGTGGCCGCGGTCGGCTATGCCGACGGCTATCTGCGCGCGGCCAGCGCCTCCGACAAGACGCCGGGCGCCGACGCAATTGTCGCCGGCAAACGCTGCCCGCTGGCGGGCCGCGTCTCCATGGATCTGCTGGCGATCGACGTCACCGACCTGCCCGACAACACCGTCCGGCGCGGCGACCTCGCCACATTGATCGGTGGCGAGATGACCGTGGACGCGGTCGCCGGCGCGGCCGGCACCATCGGCTACGAGGTGCTCACTGGCCTTGGCCGGCGCTACCACCGGGTCTACCGGGGCGCCTGAGCCAGGGGTGCTTTCCCCCGCAGATTAAGCCCTTCGTAAACAATGTTCTTGTAATGTTCTCATTGCCGCTTTAGGCTTGAAATCATCGTTTTTACGGCGATTCCCCCATGTCCAAACGCAATCTCAACTTCATCTGCCAGAACTGCGGTGCGGCCGCGCCCCGCTGGCAGGGCAAGTGCGAGGCCTGCGGCGAATGGAACACGCTGGCCGAGGAAGGCGCCGAGCGGCCGGCCGGTCCGGGCCGCAAGGCCGGCAAGGGCCGCCTGTTCGCGCTCGAGCCCTTGACCGGCGAGGCGCATGAGGCGCCGCGGCTGGCCTCTGGCGTCGCCGAACTCGACCGCGTCACAGGCGGCGGTTTCGTGCGCGGCTCGGTGCTGTTGATGGCGGGCGACCCAGGCATCGGCAAATCGACGTTGTTGCTCCAGGCCACCGCGGCCATGGCGCGCGGCGGTCATCGGGCGGTCTATATCTCCGGCGAGGAAGCGGTCGCGCAGGTGCGTCTGCGCGCCGAACGGCTGTCCTTAAGCGACGCGGCGGTCCAGTTGGCGGCGGAGACCTCGGTCGAGGACATCATCGCCACCATGTCGGAAGGCAAGACGCCCCGGCTGATCGTCATCGATTCGATCCAGACCATGTGGACCGAACTGGTGGAATCGGCGCCCGGCACGGTCACGCAAGTGCGCGGGAGCGCGCAGGCGCTGATCCGCTACGCCAAGCGCTCCGGCGCCGCCATCATTCTGGTTGGCCACGTCACCAAAGACGGCCAGATCGCCGGGCCCCGCGTGGTCGAACACATGGTCGATGCCGTGCTCTCGTTTGAGGGCGAAGGCTCGCACCAGTTTCGTATTCTGCGCGCGGTCAAAAACCGCTTCGGCCCGACCGACGAGATCGGCGTGTTCGAAATGACCGGCTCAGGCTTACGCGAAGTCGCCAATCCGTCCGAACTATTCCTGTCGGCGCGTGATCTAGGCTCGCCCGGCACCGCGGTGTTCGCCGGTATGGAGGGCACGCGGCCGCTGCTGGTCGAAATCCAGGCGCTGGTGGCGCCGACCTCGCTCGGCACACCAAGGCGCGCGGTGGTCGGCTGGGACCCGAGCCGGCTGTCGATGGTGCTGGCGGTGCTGGAAGCCCATTGCGGCGTGAAGCTCGGCGGCCACGACGTTTACCTTAACGTCGCCGGCGGCCTGCGCATTCAGGAGCCGGCGGCCGATCTCGCCGCCGCCGCCGCGCTGGTCTCCTCGCTCGCCAACTCAGCCCTGCCCGCCGATGCGGTCTATTTCGGCGAGGTGTCGCTTTCCGGCGCGATCCGGCCGGTGGCGCAAGGCCCGGCCCGGCTCAAAGAAGCCGCAAAGCTCGGCTTCACCCGCGCCGTCATTCCGGAAGCCCCGCGTGCGGATATTGCTGAACCCGGCCTCAAGATCACCGATGTGGCAAGCCTCAGCAGTCTGGTGGCTGACATTGCCGCCCGCGGCACCGGGGGCACGGGCGGTAAAACCCGTGGACAAGACGGGTGACGGCACGGCGATGGCCGGCTATACACGGGCGTCGAAACCGCCTCTCGCGGCCTTCGTAAGCAGGCCGGAGCGCGAGCAGAAATAGGCGCGCAATTAAGCACTTAAGGCCCACAGCGCTGCCCTGTCCCGGAGCCGCTCCGGCGGACGCGGATTCGCCGCGCCGGCCGACGTACCTGCGCCGCCGCGCGCAGCCGGTAAGCTGACGAGGCCCCCGATGCCGATCACTCTGCTCGACATCCTTCTCCTGGTCGTCATGTTGATTTCCGGCCTGCTCGCCATGATCCGCGGCTTCATGCGCGAGATCCTGTCGATCGCCTCCTGGGGCATTGCCGCGCTGGTCACGCTGTATTCCTATTCGCGCGTGCTGCCGATCGCCAAGCAATACGTCGCGAGCGACATGGTGGCGACCGGCATCAGCATCGGCGGGGTGTTCCTGCTCACGCTGCTGATCGTCTCGATCATCACCGTCCGCATTTCCGACATGGTGCTCGACAGCCGGGTCGGCGCGCTCGACCGCACGCTGGGCTTCCTGTTTGGGCTTGGCCGCGGGCTGATCATTGTGGTTGTCGCCTTCCTGTTTTTCGCCTGGCTAGTGCCCGAACGCAGCCAGCCGGAATGGGTGCGCGGCGCCAAGTCGAAGGTGGTGTTGCAAAGTACGGGACAATGGTTGATGTCCATGTTGCCGGATGACCCTGAAAGCACCATCTTAAAGCGGTTGAAGCGGCAGAAGCCGGAAGACCAGGACCCGCCAGATGCCGGCCCCGACCAGAAGTCGGGCGTCAGCCCACGGACCGGAACACGATAGAAATGCAGCATAAGCCGCAAGATCTCGTGCAGTCGGCAGGCGCCGAATTCGACCCGGATGCCGACCGGCTACGCGAGGAATGCGGCGTATTCGGCATTTTCGGCCATCCTGACGCCGCCGCCATCACCGCACTCGGCCTGCACGCGCTCCAGCACCGCGGCCAGGAAGCCGCCGGTATCGTCTCCTTCGACGGCAAGCGGTTCCATTCCGAGCGGCGGCTGGGGCTGGTCGGCGATGCCTTTGCGCGGCGGGAGGTGATCGACCGCCTGCCCGGCAACGCGGCCATCGGTCATGTGCGCTATTCGACCACCGGTGAAACGGTATTGCGCAACGTGCAGCCGCTGTTCGCCGAACTGGAAGGCGGCGGCTTTGCCATCGGGCACAATGGCAACCTGACCAACGGCATCGCCCTGCGTAAAAATCTGGTGCACGAAGGCGCCATGATGCAGTCGACCACCGACACCGAGGTGATCCTGCATCTGGTGGCACGCGCGCGCCGCAACCGCTTCGTCGACCGTTTCATCGAGGGACTGCGCCAACTCGAAGGCGCCTACGCCTTCGTCGGCCTCACCAACAAGAAGCTGGTCGGCGCGCGCGACCCCCTGGGAATACGCCCGCTGGTGATCGGCAAGCTCGACGGCTGCCCGATCCTCGCGTCGGAGACCTGCGCGCTCGATATCATCGGCGCGCAGTATGTGCGTGACGTGGAGAACGGCGAAGTGGTGATCTTCGACGAGGACGGCGCGCAGTCGCACAAGCCGTTCCCGCCGATGGCGGCGCGCCCGTGCATCTTCGAATATATCTATTTCGCGCGGCCGGATTCGATCGTCGGCGGGCGCAACGTCTATGACGTGCGCAAAGGCATGGGCGCCGAACTCGCGCGCGAGGCCCCGGCACAAGCCGACGTCGTCGTGCCGGTGCCGGACTCCGGCGTGCCGGCGGCACTCGGTTACGCGCAACAGTCCGGCATCCCCTACGAACTCGGCATCATCCGCAACCACTATGTCGGGCGCACCTTCATCCAGCCGACGCAGGCGATTCGCGATCAAGGCGTCCGCATGAAGCATTCGGCCAACCGCGCGGTCGTTTCCGGCAAGCGCATCGTGCTGATCGACGATTCCATTGTGCGCGGCACCACCTCGCGCAAGATCGTGCAGATGATGCGCGATGCCGGCGCCAAGCAGGTGCATTTCCGCATCGCCTCGCCGCCCATCACGCATCCGGACTATTACGGCATCGATACGCCCGAGCGCGACAAGCTGCTCGCCGCCACGCACGATCTGGAGGGTATGCGGAAATTCATCGGCGCGGATTCGCTGGCATTCCTGTCGGTCGACGGCATCTACCGCGCCATGGGCTTGCCGGGCCGCGACCCGGCGCGACCGCAATTCACCGACCATTGCTTTACCGGCGATTATCCGACGGCGCTCACCGACTTGGCCGCGCAAGAGGCCAGCCCGCGGCAATTATCGCTGCTGGCGGAGGCAATCTAATCGATCATGTTTGTCGTCATGGCTGGGCTTGTCCCGGCCATCCACGTCTTTTAAAGGCTGCAAGGAACGAAAGGCGTGGATGCCCGGCACAAGGCTGGGCATGACGGGTGAATGACCGGCAAACCGCTCTCCGACCGTATCGCGCTTGTCACCGGCGCCTCGCGCGGCATTGGCGCGGCGCTCGCTTTGCAGCTCGCCAAGGCCGGCGCGCATGTGGTGGCCGTGGCGCGCACGGTGGGTGGGCTGGAGGAGCTCGACGACAAGATTAAGGCCGCCGGCGGCTCCGCCACGCTGGTGCCGCTGGATATGACGGACAGCGACGGTATCGCGCGGCTTGCGCTCGCGCTCAACGACCGCTACGGCCGTCTCGACGTGTTGGCAGGCAATGCCGGGGTTCTCGGCCCGCTGTCGCCGCTCGGCCATATCGAGCCGAAGGACTGGGACAACTTGTTCGCAGTCAATGTCACCGCCAATTGGCAGTTGATCCGCTGCATGGACCCGCTGCTCAAAAGCGCGCCGGCGGGCCGCGCCGTGTTTCTCACTTCGGCGGTCGCCTACAAGGGCCGCGCCTATTGGGGTCCCTATGCCGCATCGAAGGCCGCGCTCGACGCGCTGGTGCGTGCCTATGCGGCGGAATGCGAGACCACGAAGGTTTGCGCCAATTTGTTCGCGCCGGGGCCGACCCGCACCCGCATGTATTTGGGCGCCTTCCCCGGTATCGATCCCATGACGCTGCCGACGCCGGAAGAAGTGGCGAAATCGATCGTGCCGCTTTGCCTGCCCGAATGCATGGAGACCGGAAAAATCTACGAATTCCGCACCGGCAAGTTCCTGGAATTCCGGACGCCGGCGTAATGTTTCGCGCCGCCCCGGCGGCGGCCATTCATTTGGCGCGGCGGAATTTCGGCGCGCTCGCCTCGATCGCCGTGCCGAAGACATGATCCCACAAGGCCGTCGTCACGCCGAAGTTTCCGCTGTGGGACAAGTGGTGGTGGCGGGCGTGGCGCAAGCGAGCCCGGTAAAGATAGGAATCGCGCCGGGGTTGCCAATGGTGGGTCGCGTAATGGACGAAGACGTACCAAAGGTAGCCGGTGACAAGTCCCCCCGTTGCCGCGGTCCCAAGATCAAATCCGAGGGCTACCCAGGCCGGGCTCGCAATCGCGACCAAACCGATCACGACGCTCGCCCACGCCGGCGTGCCGATGAGATCCTGTGGCGATTGATGGTGGCGATCGTGGATGCCCGAGAGAACCGGCGCGTGATGAAAGAGCACCCGATGCAGCACGTATTCCAACAAGGTCCAGGCAACCAATCCGGCGCCATAGACCACCGTCCATGTCAAAGGCGCCGGCGGCTGCGAACTGCGGAACGCGAGTAGCGTCGCCACTAGAACGAGCGGCGGAAAAAGTAAAAACTCGGAAAAATAGCCGAGCTTGCTCATCTTCATAGCATTACCCCAGAGGTCTCGTATCCAGCGACTGCAAGCGGTTGCTGCGAGCGCCGCCCCCGAAGCACGGAAAGACGGTATCAAAAAAACGCCGGCTTGAGCAACTTCATAGCCGAGAACCGCCACCGCCGGGAACCAACGGTTCGCTCAGGGGTTAAAAGACCCGGCCGTTGCTGTATGAATTGCGGTCGCATTGCGGCTCGGATCAGGCGGTTTTCCAATTTTGGCATTGCGGGGGGACGTTCCGTGCATACCGTCAAATATAGATTGTTCGACCCGCGCCTGCGGCCGCGCCGGACCAAGCTCGAAATGCCGGGCTGGGCGGGCAAGCCCGAGCCGCGCAAGGACGGATCGCACGAACAAGTCTGGCACTGCATGCCGTTCAGCCGGCGCGACGCCTCCAATTATTTTTTCTTCTTTGCCCGGCCCTTGAACGGGTTGCCCTTCTCCCGCAGCGTCAAGCGGATTGGGGTACCAGGAAGCTCAAAACTCTCCCGCAGCGAATTCACCAGATAGCGCTTGTAGGCGTCAGGTAGCGCGTCGGCGCGGGTACAGAATACAACAAAGCTCGGCGGCCGGCTTTTTGCCTGGGTGACGTAGTTGAGGCGGAGCCGGCGTCCCGACACCGCCGGCGGCGGATGTGATTCGACTGCATGCTCGAACCAGCGATTGAGCGCCGCTGTCGGAATACGCTTGTTCCATACCGCAAAGGCGTCGACGATTGCCTGCATCAGCCGGTCGAGGCCTTCGCCGGTGAGCGCCGACACCGCCACCAGCGGCACGCCCTTCATCTGGGTAAGCTTTTCGTCGGCCTGCGTGCGCAGTTTGCCGATGGCGCCCGCCGTTTTTTCCTTCAAATCCCATTTGTTGATCGCGATGACGATGGCGCGGCCTTCCTGCTCCACCAGATCGGCGATGCGCTGGTCCTGCTCTTCGAACGCATTCTCGACATCGAGCAGCACCACCACCACCTCCGCGAAGCGCACCGCGTTGAGCGCGTCGGCAACCGATAGCTTTTCAAGTTTCTCATCGACGCGAGAACGGCGGCGCAGGCCGGCGGTGTCGTGGATGCGGAATTTTTGGCCGCGCCAATCGACGTCGACCGCGATGGCATCGCGGGTAGTGCCGGCCTCCGGCGCGGTGAGCAGCCGCTCCTCGCCGAGCAGCCGGTTGACCAGCGTGGATTTCCCGGCATTTGGGCGGCCGACAATGGCGACCCGGATCGGATGCGGGCCGGAGGGCTCGGCCGCCGCTTCGATCTGCGCCGCAGTGCGTTCGGGCAAAGCGGCACGCAACGCGTCGTAGAGGTCGGCTAGGCCTTCATTGTGCTCGGCGGAAATCGCGACCGGGTCGCCGAGGCCGAGCGCATAGGCATCCAGCCTGCCCACCTCGCCGGCGGTGCCTTCCATCTTGTTGGCAATCAGCACGGCCGGCTTGCCAGACCTGCGCACCAGTTCGGCGAATACGCGGTCGACTCCGGTCGGACCGCTGCGCGCGTCGATCATGAAGAAGATCGCATCCGCCTGCCCGATCGCGGTCTCGGTCTGCGCCCGCATGCGGCCGGTGAGGCTCTCGGGCGCGGACTCCTCGAGTCCCGCGGTATCGATCACGGTGAAATCGAGATCGCCGAGCCGGCCCTCGCCCTCGCGGCGGTCGCGCGTGACGCCCGGCCGGTCATCCACCAGCGCGACGCGGCGACCGACCAGCCGATTGAACAATGTCGACTTGCCGACATTCGGGCGGCCGACGATGGCAATAGTGAAGCTCATGGCCAACGATGATCCGGCCCGCGCAAAACGGGCGCCGCTCTCTTATTCTGACACTGACTTTAGCGCGAAAAGGTGCCGGGCGGCGGCGCGGAAGGCCAGGGCGCGGCCTGCGCGGCCGCCGGCGGCTGCGCCGAACCGGGCCACGGCGCCAGTTGCTGCTGGTCGTTGCTCTGGGCCTGAGCCGCCGGCTGCGCGGTACCCTGCTTGGGTTGCTGCTTCGCCGTCCGCGGCTTCGGCTTGTGCTTCGGTTTCGGTTTCAGCTTGGGCTCGGCTACCGGCTCGATCGCGGCGGTCTTGGCTGACGGCGCGGCAGCACCGGATTTATCGCTGGGCACGCCCGCGGCAGCGGCGCCATCCGGCGCCGCGCCCAGCGCGGTATCGGCCTGCTGCTGATTGCCTTTCAAGTATTCGGGCGGAATTCCTTGCGTCACGCCCGGCACGCCATCCGGGAATACTTCCTTGCGTTCGCCCGGCAACCTCTTCTTGTCGTTGAGATGGAAGAAGTCGAGATTGTCCATGTCGAAGTTCTCGCAACCGGCGAGCACCGGCGCGAGCGCGACCAATCCGGCGAACAACACGATGCGATGCATGCAGCGCATGAAATAATCCTCAGCTCTTGCCGCCGTCGGCGGCGATCAGCGCCGCGAGCACGTCGGCGCGCGCCCGGGTGCCCGGCGGCGATTCGGCGTCATTCGTGATCATATCGAGATAGCGGCGCGCGGCGGTGAAGTCGTGATTGCGCCAGGCCGACAGCGCCAGCAATTCGCGCGCGTTGTGGCGGAAGGCGTGGCCGGGTTCGGCGACCGGATCGAGACGCCGGCGCATATCGGCAAGCGGCGCGCTGTCCACCATCAGCATGCCGGCGCGCACCGCGGCAAGATCCTGCAAGGTTGATCCGAGCGAGGCGTCGGCGGCCAATTCATCATAGGCCTTCACGGCGTCTGCCGCTTTGGTTAGCGCGAGTTCGGCGGCGGCGCGCATGCGCGCCAGGGTGCGATAACCGGGCGGCGCATCCGCCGCGATCTTGGCGAAGGCGGCGTCGGCCTCGGCGTGCTTACCCTGCTCGCTCAAGCTCAGCGCGGATTCGAATGCGGCGCCGGCGGCGGCGGCTTGCTTGGCCTGCCAATATTCATAGCCGCGCCAGGCACCGATCGCGGCGACGATCAGGACGGCGAGCCCGATGATATAAATGCTGTAGCGGTCCCACAGCTTCTGCAGCCGTTCGCGCCGGACTTCCTCGTCCACTTCGTGAAAAATATCGGCCACGAATTGCTCCCAGCCCCAGTGACGCCCGTCTTGATCGCCATCTTGGGCGAATTGCGACCTAACCTAGCGATGTGGCGGGTCCAAGGCAAAGCTTGAGCCGGACAATCGTTAAGATTCAGAGGTTTATCGCATGATTCTGAAAAGTGGAACCTGCGCTTCGAAAAAGCTCATGCGGCAGGCAGATTACGCCTTTTTGCCCTTCATCGGATAGACGTGCTCGGGGCCCGGAAAAGCGCGCGCGCGCACGTCGGCGGCGTAATCGGCCACCGCTTTCTCGATGCCGAGCCCGAGGTCGCCGTAGCGCTTGACAAATTTGGGCACGCGCGGCGACAGGCCGAGCATGTCTTCCAGCACCAGGATTTGCCCGTCGCAGGCCGCGCTCGCACCGATGCCGATGGTGGGAATGCGCACCGCGGCGGTGAGTTTGCGCCCGAGCGGCTCCGCCACCGCCTCGATCACCACCGAGAAGGCGCCGGCCTCGGCGACCGCAATGGTATCCTGTTCGATACGTGCCCAGTCGGCCTCCTCGCGGCCCTGAGCGCGGAACGAGCCGAGCGTATTGATCGACTGGGGCGTAAGACCGACATGCGCCATCACCGGCACGCCGCGCTCGACCATAAACGCGATGGTTTCCGCCATGCGCGCGCCGCCTTCGACTTTGATAGCGCCGCAGCCGGTTTCCTTCAGCACGCGCGCGGCGTTCATGAAGGCCTGTTCTTTCGAAGCCTCGTAGGAACCGAACGGCATGTCGACGACCACCAGCGCGCGCCTGGAGCCGCGCATCACCGCGTGGCCTTGCAGGATCATCATCTCGAGCGTCACCGGAACCGTCGTTTCCAACCCGTGCATCACCATGCCGAGCGAGTCGCCGACCAGGATCACGTCGCAGTATTTGTCGACCAGACGCGCGGTGTGTGCGTGATAAGACGTCAGGCACACGATTGGCTCGGCGCCCTTGCGGGCGAAAATGTCCGGAGCGGTGAGCCGCTTGATGTCGTTTTGCACTGACATTGGACTACAGCGCGGTTAGCGTGTTTCCTTGATTTTTTGCGTGTGCATGATCTTATCCGAAAACCGGTTCCCACTTTTCGGGATCATGCGCGACCGAACACCGGCACGCCGATGACCATCGGATGGAAAGCGTAGCCGAGCGCGAGATAGATGACGATGCCGATCACAATAACAAGGATGTCATTGGCCCAGCCGGCGGGCGCAGTCGTCGTGCCGGCGTCACCGCGCCGCTTGGCCGCGATGCGCGCATAGACGCCCCACGCCAGGAACGATCCGAACAACAGGATCGAGCCGAGGTCGCCGTTCGACAAGAGATGCGCCAGCGCCCAGGTCTTGATGCCCGCAAGCATCGGGTGTTTGAGCTTGGCCTTGATATGGCTGGGGATGAAAGCGGCAGTGACGAAGATGACCGAGAACAGCATGAGGCCGACGGTGATGTGCCGCATGAAAGCGGGCGGCGACCATACCTGGATCCAGCCGTGCGCTCGGTAATCCGCGTAACCCCAGACGATGACGGCGAGGCCGATCAGCGCGACCGCGGCGAATAGCGCGCGATAGCCGTTTTGCCCCAGGCGCGCGATCACTCTGGCGCGCTCCACCCGCATCGACACGAAAACGTGGGCGCCCAGAAACACCACCAGGCCGAGAACGAAGATTGCAAGGCCCATGCTACACCCGACATTCTGTTGCTTTACGAACGCCGCAGTAGAGGATAGCGGCAGTCAATGCAAGCCCATGCCAGGACGTAGGAAATCGACGATGGCCGCAACCTTTTGCTTCCCCGTGTTCAGACGCGTCATGCTGGCGCTCGTGCTGCTCACGGCCGCCGCCATGCCCGGACTGGCGCAGGATTGGCCGGCCAAGACGGTAAAAATCATCGTCCCGTTCGGCGCCGGCTCGACGCCCGACATTGTCGCCCGTCTGATCGCCGACCAGCTCGGACAGAAATATCCGGGCAGCGGTTTTTTGGTCGAGAACAAGCCGGGGGCAAGCGGCAATCTCGGCACCGACGCGGTGGCCAAGGCAGCGCCGGATGGCGCCACCCTCGGCATCAGCAGCGGCGGGCCGCTCGCCATCAATACGCTGCTGTTCTCGACGCTGCCCTACGATCCGCGCAAGGATATCGCCCCGATCACGCAGCTCGTCACGCAGCCGAGTGCGCTTGCGGTTAATCCGGCGCTCAAGATCGATTCCGTCGCCGCGCTGGTGGCGCTGATCAAGGCCAATCCGGGCAAATATAATTTCGCTTCGATCGGCAACGGTTCGCTGTCGCATCTGGCGATGGAGGCAATCGCCATCAAAGCCGGCACCAGACTGGTGCATGTGCCCTATCCGGGTTCGCCGCAGGCCATTCTGGCGGTGATCCGCGACGACGCACAGATGGCCTGCCTGCCGGCAATCTCGGTGACGCCACAGGCCAAGGCCGGCAAGGTGAGTATCCTAGCCGTCACCACCGCCGCGCGTTCGCCGTATCTGCCGGACGTGCCGACGTTGAAAGAGAGCGGCATCGACGTCGAGGCCGATGCCTGGAACGGGCTGATTGCGCCGGGCGGAACGCCGAAGGCGCTGATCGACAAGATCAACAAGGACGTGGTGGCGATCATCCGCGCTCCAGAGCTACGCGAAAAGCTGGCGGCGCAGTTGATGGAGCCGGTGGGTTCGACGCCGGAGGAATTCCGCGCCCGCATCGACGGAGAGATCGCGCGCTGGGCGCCGGTGATCAAGGCGGCGAATGTGAAGGTGAATTAGTCTAAGCGTCATTCCGGGACGCCGCGAAGCGGCGGGCGCGGAATCCAGGGCCATAGATTCCGGGTTCCGGCCTTCGGCCGGCCCCGGAATGACAGCTATAGTTACGCCGCCTTGTTTTTCACGTCCTTGATGTCGGTGAAGACGATGCCGGGGGCGCGCTCGCCGGTGTAATCGAGGATGAACTGGTTGCGCGCCATGAACACGCGATCGCCGTCCAAATCCTCGGCCACGCTGGAATAATTGGCCTGCACGAAATCGCCGAGTTTTTTGGGATCGCCGCAAGAAATCCAGCGCGCCAGCTGGAATTCCGGCGTCTCGAAGCCGATGTCGAGGCCATATTCATCGGACAGCCGCACTTTGAGCACGTCGAGCTGCAACGGGCCGACCACGCCGACCAGCGCCGGCGCGCCGTCGAGCGGGCGAAACACCTGAACGACGCCCTCTTCCGCCATCTGCTGCAGCGCTTCTTTCAACTTCTTGGCTTTCATCGGATCGCCGAGCTTCACGCGCCGCAGAATTTCCGGCGCGAAATTGGGCACGCCGAGGTAGGCGATATCTTCGCCTTCGGTCAGCGTATCGCCGATGCGTAGCGTGCCGTGGTTCGGGATGCCGACCACGTCGCCGGCATAGGCCTCGTCGGCAAGCGCGCGGTCCTGCGCGAAAAAGAATTGCGGCGCCGACAGCGTGATCGGTTTATCGGTGCGCACCAACTTCGCCTTCATGCCGCGCCGCAGCTTGCCGGAACACAGGCGCGCGAAAGCGATGCGGTCGCGATGGTTCGGATCCATGTTGGCCTGGATCTTGAACACGAAGGCGGTCATGGCGCCCTCATGGGCGTCGATGGTGCGCTTGTCGGAGACTTGCGCGCGCGGCGGCGGCGCAAACGCGGCCAGCGCGTCGAGCAGGTCCTTGACGCCGAAATTCTTCAAGGCCGAGCCGAAGAACACCGGCGTCAGGTGGCCCTCGCGGAAAGCGTCGAAATCGAAGCGCCGGCACGCGTCCTTGACCAGCGCCAACTCCTCGCTGATGGCTTTGGCATCCAGCATGGGATTTTTCTGCGCCAGCGCCGCAAGGTCGAGCGGCTGCGGCGGCGCCGTCTTACCGTCTTCGTTCAAAAGCCGCATCTCGCCGGTGGCGACGTCGTAGGTGCCGGCGAAGTCGCGGCCGCGCCCGATCGGCCAAGTCATCGGCGCAGTATCGAGCGCCAGCGTCTTCTCGATCTCGTCGAGCAGATCGAACGGATCGCGGCTTTCGCGGTCCATCTTGTTGATGAAAGTGAGGATCGGGATGTCGCGCAGCCGGCAGACCTCGAACAGCTTGCGGGTGCGCGCCTCGATGCCCTTGGCGGCGTCGATCACCATCACCGCCGAGTCGACCGCGGTGAGCGTGCGGTAAGTGTCCTCGGAAAAGTCCTCGTGGCCCGGCGTGTCGAGAAGATTGAACACGCGGCCGTCGTAATCGAAGGTCATCACCGAGGTGACCACCGAAATGCCGCGCTCGCGCTCGATCGCCATCCAGTCGGACCGGGTGGCGCGGCGGTCGCGCTTGGCCTTGACCTGGCCGGCGAGATTGATCGCGCCGCCGAACAGCAACAGCTTCTCGGTCAGCGTGGTCTTGCCGGCGTCGGGGTGGGAAATGATGGCAAAGGTTCGCCGGCGCTCGACTTCCGCCGCGAGCGGCGTCAGCGGGGCCGAATCGGCGGGGCGCACCGGGATATTCATCGCCTGCATGTGGCGGCAATTGCGAGCAAAATCAAGCCGCCATCAGCGTCGCGCGAGCACGGATGCCGCATAAATCTCCGGCTTGAAGCCGACCAGCAATTTGCCGTGCCCAAGTTCGAGCACCGGGCGCTTGATCATGGACGGCTGCGCCAACATCAGCGCGATCGCCTTCTTCTCGGTGACGCCGTCTTTGTCTTTGTCTTTGTCCTTGTCCTTGTCGGGCAGCTTCTTGAAAGTCGTGCCGGCGCGGTTGAGCAAGGTCTCCCAGCCGGCCTTCTTGGCCCAGCCTTCGAGCTTGGCGCGCTCGATGCCGGCGGTCTTGTAATCGTGGAAGGCGTAGTCGACGCCCCTTTTGTCAAGAAAGGCGCGGGCCTTCTTCATGGTGTCGCAGTTCTTGATGCCGTAGATGGTGATGGGCATGTCGGCATACCTAGAGCAATCGCCCTACTCCCACTCAATCGTCCCCGGCGGCTTGCTGGTCACGTCGTAAACCACGCGATTGACACCCTTCACTTCGTTGATGATGCGGGTCGCCACGGCGCCGATAAATTTCATCTCGAACGGGTAGAAATCTGCCGTCATGCCGTCGGTCGAGGTCACCGCACGCAGGCCCACTACGAAATCGTAAGTACGGCCGTCGCCCATGACGCCGACCGTCTTCACCGGCAATAAAACGGCGAAGGCCTGCCAGATGTCGTCATAGAGGCCGGCGCGGCGGATTTCCTCGATATAGATGTCGTCGGCGAGCCGCAGGATGTTGAGTTTCTCGCGCGTGATCGCGCCAGGAATGCGGATCGCCAGCCCCGGCCCCGGAAACGGATGGCGGCCGACGAAGGCGTCCGGCAGGCCGAGCTCGCGGCCGAGCGCCCTCACCTCGTCCTTGAACAGTTCGCGTAAGGGCTCGACCAGCTTCATATGCATGTGCTCGGGCAGGCCGCCGACATTGTGATGCGACTTGATGGTGACCGAGGGGCCGCCGGTGAACGAGACGCTCTCAATCACGTCCGGGTAGAGCGTTCCCTGCGCGAGGAAGTCGGCGCCGCCGATCTTCTTGGCCTCGGCGTCGAACACGTCGATGAACAGTTTGCCGATGGTCTTGCGCTTCTGTTCGGGGTCCTCCACGCTGGCGAGCGCCTTGAGGAAGGCCTCACTGTCGTCGACGTGCACGAGCGGGATGTTGTAGCTGTCGCGGAACAGGGTGACGACCTTTTGCGCCTCGCCGAGCCGCAGCAAGCCGTGATCGACGAACACGCAAGTGAGCTGCTCGCCGATCGCCTCGTGGATGAGAACCGCGGCGACCGCCGAGTCGACACCGCCGGACAGGCCGCAGATGACGCGGCCCTTGCCCACTTGCTTGCGGATCTTCTCGATCGCCTCGTCCTTGAAGGCGCGCATGGTCCAGTCGCCGGACAAGCCCGCCACCTTGCGCACGAAATTGCGCAACAGGGCCGCGCCATGCGGCGTATGCATCACCTCGAGATGGAATTGGGTGGCGTAGAATTTGCGGTCGTCATCGCCGATGATGGCGATTGGCGCGTTAGGCGAGGTGCCGAGCACGCGGAAGGCCGGCGGCAACACGGTGACGCGGTCGCCGTGGCTCATCCAGACCGGATATTTTTTGCCTTTGCGCCAGACGCCCTCGAACAGCGGGCTGTCGGACACGACCTCGACCTCGGCGCGGCCGAATTCGCGGTGGTGGCCGCCCTCGACTTTGCCGCCGAGCTGTTGCGCCATCGCCTGCTCGCCGTAGCAGATGCCGAGCACCGGCACGCCGGCCTCAAAAATCGCCTTGGGCGCCAGCGGGGCATCCTGGTCGAGCACTGACGCCGGGCCACCGGACAGGATCACCGCCTTCGGCTTCATGTCGCGGAAGGCAGCCTCGGCCTTCTGGTAGGGCACGATCTCGCAATAGACCTTTTCCTCGCGCACCCGCCGCGCGATCAGCTGGGTCACCTGCGAGCCGAAATCGACGATGAGGACTTTGTCGTGCATAGGCGGCTTTGCCGCGACCAGGGCCGGAATCGGCTCCGTTCGAGGCGGCTTTGTGCGATTGAGGGCGCTCGGGGTCAAGGCGGCGGCAGGCTCCAGTTAACCGAACCAGATTTCGGTATAGTCAGATAACCCTCCATTAGCCCGCCCGTGAGAGAGAAGAGGGAAGAATTTCGCCATTTCCACACGTTTGGGGACCTGGTTTGGCCTACCATGCCGATCAAATGTCGCTTCCCGTGGCGCCGGGCCGCGCCGCCCGCCGCGCCGCGTTGTTTCGCGAGACCCCGCTCGCCATGGCCGAGCGTTGGGCGGTCGCGATCGCCTGGAGCCTGATGCCCAAGCGGATTACCGGCCTGCCCAATCTGGTCAGGCTTTGCTTCAACGAACTGCTCGCCCCCGATCGCGCTTTGCCCGATCCGGAGCGCGCGCTCGACAATCCGCCGGGCCTGGCCGGTCTTGTGCACGAATTCACCTTGCCGGCCCTTCTCGCCGGCTACCGGCGCGGGCTTTATCCGCTCGCGCATATGGCGCCGATGAAATGGTGGTCGCCGCCGCGCCGCTCGGTGCTGTTCTTCGAGGAGACGCATCTCGCCAAGCGCCTGCGCCGCCAGATGCGCCAGGCCCGCTATACCGTGACCCTCGACCAGGACTTCGACGGCGTGATTGCGGCCTGCGCACACCGGCAGTCCCGGCTCAACCTGACCTGGATCACGCCCAAGGTGATGCGGCTCTATGCCGAGCTGTTCGACGCCGGTCACGCGCATTCCTTCGAAGTGTGGAACGAGAAGGGCGAGCTCGCCGGCGGCGGCTACGGCCTCGCCATTGGCGGCACTTTCGTCACCGAGTCGCAGTTCTCGCGCGAGCCGAATACGTCGAAGATCGGCTTCGCCGTGCTCAACTGGCATCTTGCGCGCTGGGGCTTTGCCTTCAACGACGGCAAGGTGATGACGCCGACGTGCCGCGACATGGGCTTCCGCGAAATCCCGCGTCGCGAATTTCTCGCGCGTTTGGCGGACGCGGGGCGTTCGCCGGTCGAAAGCGGACACTGGCAGGCGGCAGCGGATGTGATGACGATTGCCGACTGGCAGCCGCAATAAGCGGATCAGTACTGGCCGTTTTCCCAAACCGGACCGAGCAGCGGCACGCGCGCGATCCAGCGCCCGATGCGCGATTGGTGCGGCTCCGGCTTTGCCGCCGCCGCCTCTTCCGGATCGGGAATCGCGGCCGGCGGCACCGGGTGTTCGGGATCGGCTCGCGGCACGGCCGGCGCCGCGACCGAGGCGGCAGGCGGTAACGCCGGCGCAACGGCGGCCGCAGCCAGCGGAACAACCGGAGACGGCGCGGCAGTGG
>Ga0182024_10009231_pt1 | contig 20463 bp, 20 predicted proteins | sample P32metaG_FD_120480 | JGI IMG/M metagenome (GOLD analysis project Ga0182024, IMG submission 120480) | Permafrost microbial communities from Stordalen Mire, Sweden - P3-2 metaG (Illumina Assembly) | ecosystem: Environmental > Terrestrial > Soil > Wetlands > Permafrost | place: Sweden: Stordalen... | reverse complement strand
TATCGCGGAGACCATGATGCTCCGCGACTCCATTATGCGCTGGTCGACGAGTCTGTCCGCCTTCGCCCTGACCCAGTGCTCGAAGAGTACGGCCAGCCTTTCCGCGCGCCTGCTCGCCTCGGGCGCGTCCATCTTCGCCTGCTCGACCAGGTACAGGAGCAGGTCCCTGCTGTGGCCATCTCCCGACATCATCGAGCCGACCGAGTCCTCCACCGGCCTCCCTAGCAGGATGGAGCGCGCGGTGGCGAGCTCAGCGGGTATCCGGCTCTCTCTGAAGGTCTCGACTATCGACGCCGCCATCCCCTTCCCCCTTGCGGAGAGCCTCATCACCTGCCTGAGCTTGTTCATCCTCCTCAGCTCAGAAGAGCTCACGGCGACAGCCTCTTGCGCTCCGTGGAAGCGAACGAGAGGGCCAGGTCGAGGATGACTATCTCCAGGACGGCCAGGCTCCCGATCGAGGCCGGGTCGTCGTGGTGGCCCACGGCGGCCAGCAGCATCAGCATTATCGGAATGAAGAATGAGATGGTCAGGAAGACCGGGAACTTCGTCTCCTCGGCGGCCAGCGAAGCACGGACCATCCCCTCGAGCTCCTCGCCCCCATCGGCGAGCCTCTCGCCCTGGGCCCTCACGACCGAGCTGAGTATGGCGGCCGTGGAATCCGCTCGCACGTCGTCTGTGTCCCCGAAGACGGCGGAGGCGTCAACTCCGAGCAGCGTGTACCTCCTGGCCCGCTCGATCAGCGCATCGAGGCGTGGCTCATCGGAGTGTAGCATCAGTACGGTCTTCGCCCTCGACCCGGTGCTCTGCAGATAGACCGCCGCCGAAGCGGCGAGTGCGGGTGCCTCCCTTGCCTGCATGAGGGCCGACCTGTCCAGGGAGCGTTTTGGGAACCCGGCGACGGCGTACGATGCGGCGACCCCGACCGCCGCGGCCAGGAGCACTGAGACCGCTCCCAAGATCGCGAACGTTGCCACCAGGATGCCCGTCGCCGCCGCCACCCCCACCGAGGCCACGAGGACCGTCATCCTCGCAGGGCTAAGGCCGAGGGCCGCCCAGGAGGAGGCCTTCATCGCCTCACCTCGAGCTCCTGAGCCTCAAAGGAGCGCTGAAGGAGCTCCATCTTCTCGAGGAACGCTTCGTTGGTAACCGAGGGCCTCCGGACCTGGAGCCTCTCCCAGGAGATTATCCGCTGGAGCAGCGCGCCCCTTCCCCTCGCATAGACCTCGCGCAGCCTCGGCTCACCGTCTTCCTCCACGACCAACGCGACGCCCTGCACCCTGCGGCGCGACTCGAGCCTGTCCGGACGGCTCATCTGCACCATGATGTCGAGGTCAAGAAGGCTCGTCCTCGAGATCCCGTGCATCTCCCTCCACCGCCTGACCGCCTGCCCTGCAGAGGATGCATGGAAGGTCTGGAGCCCCCTGACCCCCGCAGTCAGGGCGTGGAAGAAGGCCCGGCTGTGCTCCTCGGACTGGATCTCGCCGAGGATGACCAGGTCGGGGGACCTGTGGAGTATCTTCGTTATCTCCTCTGACTTTGTCCTCGAGCTCTCGGCCCCTCTCTCGAACGGGTCGACCCGCAGCTTCATCTGGTGATATCCCTTCCCAAGCAGGTCCTTGGTCTCCACGGCGTCCTCGACGTAGATCCTGCGCAACCTTGGATTCAGCGCCTCGTCCAGGGCGTTGAGCAGTGTGGTCTTCCCCGTACCGGTCTCGCCGACTATCGTGACGTTCATCCCGAGTTCGAGGCCGGAGAGAAGGAACGCCGCGCACTCGGCTGAGAGGACGTCCATCCTGACGAGGTCGAGCAGAGTGAGGTCGTTAGAGGTGAGCTTCCTGACGTCGAGGGAGAACGAGTTCACGGCGAGCGGTGCCAGATCTAGCGACACCCTCAGCCTGTTGCCGAAGATGTCGAACTCGTTCTTCAGGGATGGGTTGGAAAAGTCCATTGTGTAACCCTTGAAAGTGTCCATGTGCGTCTCGATGGCCTTCCTCTCTCGCTCGGTGAAGGTCAACTGCGTCTCGCACCTGCCGTACTTCGTATGGTCCAGGTAGACGGGAGTACTGGCAGCGTCGACGTAGAATTCGGTCACCGAGCCGTCCAGCGCGAACGCGTAGACGGTGGGGATTCCGACCGCTTCGAACGCGGCAAGACGCGAGAGAGCCCTGACCCGTCCCGCGTCCCTGAGAGCGGCGAGGCGGCCGACGCCGGCCTGACTTAGGACCTCGATCAGGCGCGTGAATGTGAGCGGCGAGACCGACGAGACCCTAAAGGACTCGCTCATCTCGGAGACTGCATCCCGAAGGAAGCCGAGCTCGGTCGGCGATATGTCCAGGAGAATCTGATAGTTGAGCTTCCCAGACGCCCGCTTTATGGAGTAGCTGAAGGGGGCGATCGAGTAGGACTCGAGCTCATCCCCATCGACCTCCTGTAGCAGCTCGAGTAGGAGGGGACCTCCCCTGCGAGCGCTCGCCTTCTTCTTCGCGATCCTCAGTAGCAGACGGCTGAACAATCCTTCCAAGGTCAAGACATCCGGTCCGAGTACAAAACCACCACGGGTTGTCGCTTAAATCGCCTGACGAGGTTCAGACCGAGTTACTTGGTCGAGGTAATCGAGTACCTGCTGGTCTTCGGCGTCACCGCTGCCCTGGCCGGGTTCAGCGTCCTAGTCTTCGGCGGTTTCCTTCCGATGCTGCACCAGACGCAGGACCAAGCCGAGCTCGACCAGATCGCAGGTGCCGCGGGCCTCGCGGCCGAGAACGGGACCGCCACGTTGGTTCTTCCGCTCAGCAACGCCACGGTAACCTGCTCGAACGAGACGATCCAGCTCTCGACGGGAGGCGTAAGCTACTCCTCGGGGATAGGCGCGTCCTGCGGGTTCAGCGTTACCGGGTTGAACGGCCTCTGCAAGCTCGTGTTCACTCGCAGCGCAGATGGGGTCGTACTGGAGGTCGAGAGCTGATGCCCACCTCGAGCGTCTCCGGCATGCTCTCCACCTCCGTCTATTTCGCCGCCATCTTCCTCCTCATGGCGGTCGTGATGGGTCCCGCCGCGAACCTCTATCGCGGCGCGAGTCTGGAGGCCGCCGGACACCTGGCCCAGGGCATCGCAGCCCAGATAGACGACCTCTCGCCGGGGATGAGGACCGCGATCGAGTTCGGCTCATACCCGGGGATGGAAGTCTCGGTGTCCTTCTCGGGCGCGAGTGTCACTGCCACCGTTAACGGCTTTTCAGCCACGCAAGAAGTGGCCTGGCAGCTCGACACTTACACGCTCGGACCGGGAGAAGACTATCAGGCGCTACTCAGAGGAGGAGTCGTCGCGCTTGCGTAGGCGTGGTCTTATCGATGTCTACATCGACATCCTCATCATCTATGTGGTGATGCTGGTACTCACGGCGCTCTGCATCTCAGTCATCGCGTCACACGTGGGTGTTTGACCTTGAGGATACTCGACATCGGGGTGGCCACGGGATACGCCCTCCTCTGCCTCTCATTGGTCTCTGTGATGAGCCCGTACGGTGCCGGAGGTGAGGCGGCCCGGAGCACCTCGGGAGACCACGCGAACGCCGCCGCCTACCAGTACGTCCAGACCGTCGGGCTCGTCTTCCTCGGGGAAGCCTCCCCGTCGCAGGTCTGCCTCTCGCTCCAGCAGCACGGCAACGCAACCGTCGTGTTGGGAGGGGTAATCGCTGGTCACCTGTGCCCCGGCGTCCCGCGCGCCTTTGAGGGCGAATCCAGCCTGACGTTCATCCTTGCTGGAAGGGAGGACAGGATCGAGGCATGGGTCGTAGAGCCGTAGCGGCGACGATCGCCTCAGTCGTCGTATTCACGACGATGCTCCTGGCGAACGCCGTGGTCTATTCCGCAGAGAACAGCTATCTCAGCGCGACGACCCTCTCCTCCGCGCAGTTGCAGGAGCACGACTACGCTTCTGTCCTCGCCGGAGTTGCGTCCTATTCTTCGCTCGCAAGTACGCAATCCATCCTTCAGTCCACGCCGATGGACTGCTCCTCCTCCCAGGCCTACCTTGACTCGCTCGGGGGGACGCAGGACGTCAAGGCAAACAACCAGAGCATATGGTACTCAGAAACGTCTTCTTGGGGCTACGCGTCGGCGCCAGTGTCCCCGCGGAGTGATGCTCTCCTCCCGTCCCAGTTCGACGGATACACTGAAGGCGACCTGAACCTGCAGGTCATCACGGGCGTGAACGAGACGTTCGCGGGCGGCCTTCCGTCGTACGCGATTCAGGACATCGAGGTGGTGCACCTTTCCATCCAACCCCAGCGGATGGCCACCCAATGTCTCTCGGCCCTCTCTGATTTGAGGAGTGCCCTCTTAACCGTCCATTCGTGCGATTCGTCGGTGGTGATCCGGGACGTCTCCCTGGTGCAGGCCCGCTCGCCGATCTTCGGTTCCTTCGAGGCCGGCGCCTCGACCAGCACGGTGGCGGGCCGCTGCACGGTGGATTACTGGGTCACGACGACCCAGACTGGGATACAGGGGGTATCGGGTACATTTCAGTGGACCGTCTTCGGCTCTGGTTCGCTCTCGAGCTGACGACCTCGCGTATCGAACCCATACGCGACTTGAACATCTCGACGTACTGCTCCCTTACCGTATACTCTGCCACCTCGGAGCATTCCGCGGCCTCTCTCTGGCAGAACACCTTCTTCCTTCCCTCGGACTCGGAGAGGGCCACCTCGGCCGCGTAGACGGCGGTCGCGGCGAGCGCGCGCGGGTTGTGCCCGCCCCTGGATGGCCCATCGACCTGCTCGAGCGCCACCTTGGCCGCCTCGTGAAGCCTGTTGGTGTAGCCCGCAGGCATCCCGCCGGTCTTTATCAGCACCCTGGGAAGATGGACGAGGACTCTCCCGAGATACTCCTCAGCCCTCCTCGGCCTCGTCCTGATCGTAGAGTCGATCGAGATCTGGATTATGACGGACGCTTTGACGCGGTAGCCCATGTTCCTGTGGGCCTCCATCACCTCCTTCACGCCGGCGCTGGTCACACCCAGCCTCTTGCAGGAGTTGATTATTGCGAACGCGGAGACCGACGCGATCGTGACCTCGCCCCTGCGCTTCCTCATCTCCATGACCTCGCGCGCTATGTTCACCGACTCGCCCATCACCGATTTGGGGAGGGCCAGCTTCTCGCAGACGCGCTCCACGAGCTTCGCGCAGGAGTAGAGCGCCGCCCCGTCCCTGTATGCAAAATCCGAGATCGTCTTGAGATACTTGAAGGTGGACGAGGACTTGGAGAATCCTGTAGAGAAGCGCTCCTCATAGCCGTAGTCTATCGGGCCGAGATAGCTCCCGAGAGAGTGTGTGGTGTAGTCTATCGCCTGCGGGGTCCTGTCTTCCCCCCCAGACTCCACCACCTCCTTGGCCGTTACCATCCCGCACGAGGAGCAGACAAACTCCTCGCCCGCGTCGACTATCCGTCCCGAACACTGGACGCATCCGCCTTCATGTGCAGAAGTGAGCATGACCACAGGGCGCGTGCCGAAGCTAATCCGCTGGCTCCGCCATCGGGACAGCACGCATCGACATCCTGAGGGGTCGCTTGCCTTCTCCGTGGCGCGGAGGGGTGGGTTCGGTGAAACTGATACCCCGAACCGTTTAAAATCGTGCCCGCCGCGCAGCCTCTGAGGCCGCAGCGATTGAAACTCCAGAAGGTCGTCGACATACGGCTGAAACCGTCGCAGGAAGTGGTGCGTCTGGTGGACCAGATGCACGCCGCGGGCGGCTTCATGGGGAAGGACCTCGCCGAGGTCGCGAGGATATACGTGGAAATGCTCTCCGACAAGCGATGTACCAAATTCCTCTCGTTCCCCGCCGCACCGATGGCCACCGGGCTGAGGGGGGTGATAGTCGACATGGTGAAGGAAGGGATGGTCGACGTGATAATGACCACGTGCGGGACGCTCGACCACGACCTCGCGCGCTCCGGAGGCGACTATTACCACGGGAGCTTCAACATGGACGACGCCAAGCTGCAGAAGATGGACTATCACCGGCTGGGAAACATACTGGTCCCGTTGGATGTCTATGGTCCCGCCATCGAGCGCAGGCTTCAGCCGTGGCTTGAGGAGCTATATCAGAGCGGAAGGAAGAGCCTGAGCACCGAGGAGCTCTGCTCCGAGCTCGGGAAGTCTTCAGATGATGAGGACAGCCTGCTCTACTGGGCGCAGAAGAAGGGAGTCCCGATCTTCGTCCCCGGCCCGATGGACGGCGCCGTCGGTTCGCAGGTGTGGCTCTTCGCCAACCGCCGGTCAGACTTCAAGATCGACGTGATCAAGGACGAGAAGCGCCTCTCTGACATCGTCTTCGAATCGAAGAAGTCGGGCGCACTCGTCATCGGAGGAGGTATCTCGAAGCACCACGTCATCTGGTGGAACATGTTCAAGGGGGGCCTCGACTATGCCTGCTATGTCACGACGGCGGTCGAATACGATGGCTCCCTGAGCGGCGCCCAGGTGCGGGAGGCCATCTCGTGGGGGAAGGTCAAGGAACGCGCGAGACAGACCACGCTCTACTCGGAGGCCACCATCGCCCTGCCGCTCATCGCGACCTACGCTCTGACAAAGATGAAGGGCTGACGTCGCGCACGAACTGGATAACCTATCGCGCCCGTGACTTTATAACGGGTTCCTAAATGCCCGGAGGAGCAAGGTCGATTAGCGAGGTTGGCGATTGATTATGGTCTACTTGCGGCCGGCGGCGCGGGCGTAGCGTTAATCTATTCAGTGATTCTCATCTTCTCGATAAGGCGCCAAGACCCCGGCACCCCCCGTATGGTCGAGATCGCGACCGCGGTGAGGCAGGGGGCGAACGCCTTCCTCAGAAGGGAGTACACGGTAATCGCACCGGTGGCGGTCGTCATCGCGATCCTAATCTACCTCTTCATCGACCTGCCCCTCAAGACAGGCGGGGCTACCTCGGTCGGATTTGTCCTGGGGGCGTTCCTCTCGGCGCTCGCTGGCTACGTGGGGATGGCGACCACCGTCAGAACAAGCTCGAGGACTGCCCAGGCGGCGCGCAAGGGACTCGGCAGTGCGCTAACCGTCGCCTTCCGCGGCGGCGGAGTGATGGGCATGGCGGTTGTCGGTTTCGGCCTGCTAGCGGTCTCTGTCTTCTATCTCGCGTATCAGAGTACGATCCTCACGACGCCCATAGTCATCGCAGGGCTAGGCTTCGGCGCTTCTCTCATCGCCATGTTCATGAGGGTTTCGGGAGGAATCTACACAAAGGCGGCCGACGTCGGGGCTGATCTCGTCGGAAAGGCTGAAGCGGGAATCCCGGAGGACGATCCCAGAAACCCCGCAGTGATCGCTGACAACGTGGGAGACAACGTCGGCGACTGTGCCGGAATGGGAGCCGATGTCTATGAATCGTTCGTCGTCACGTCGATCGCCGCCTTGATCCTTGCGGCGTTGATCACGTCGCATGCATCGGCCTTCGGGTCGCTCGCGTCTCTTTTTACCTCGAATCAGTTGCTCGTCTACCCGCTTCTCTTGGGAGCCTCAGGCATCGTCGGTTCAATTCTCGGTGGGTTCTATATTCGGAAGGGGATCAAAAAGGACCCGATGGGCGCGTTGAACATCGCTCTGATAATCTCCGCGGTTATCGCCGGAGTAATAGACATCGGGATTAGCACGTTCATATTCAAGGGGAGCATACTCGGATACTCGCTCTTCGCGAGTGCCGTGGTCGGGATAGTCGTGGTCGTGGTGATCGAGAGAGTCGCAGACTACTTTACATCGTACAACTACAAACCTGTCAAGTTCATAGCAGAAGCAAGTCAGACTGGCCCGTCGACGAACTTCCTTGCTGGGTTCTCAGTGGGTCTTCAGAGCACGGCTCCCTCTGCGATAGTCCTTGTGCTCGCAATTCTGATCTCCTACTTCATCGGCTACTACGCGGCGCCGTCGTCTCTCCCTGAGTCGTCCAGGGTCTTGGTAGGGATCTACAGCACGGCGATAGCCGCTATGGCCGAGCTCTCCCTGACCGGCCAGATCATGTCGATCGACTCCTTCGGGCCGATCACGGACAACGCGAACGGGATCGTCGAGATGGCGGGACTCGAGAGCAGCGTGAGGGATGTCACCGACGAGCTCGACGCCGTCGGGAACACGACAAAGGCGACGACGAAAGCCTTCGCCATAATGTCGGCGGCGTTGGCGGCCGTCGCGATATTCTTCGCCTTCCAGAGCGAAGTCAACAACCAGATAGCGGCCAGCCCCAGCCTGATGGCGAAGTATGGGCTCACCACCGGTCAGACGCTGACCTTCGCTCTATCCGACCCGTTGGTCTTGATCGGGCTCTTCATCGGAAGCCTGCTTCCGTTCTACTTCTCCAGCTTCCTGATCCAGGCCGTGGGCCGGGCGGCGATCAAGATGGTCAATGAGGTCAGGAGACAGTTCAAGGAGATCCTAGGGATCATGGACGGGACTGGGAAGCCGGACTATGCAAAGGCCGTCGACATCAGCACGACCGCTGCCCTGAGGGAATTGGCGAAGCCGGCGTTGCTCGCCATCGTCACGCCCCTGGTGGTGGGTTTCGTCCTGGGCCCTCTTGCATTGGGCGGTCTTCTCATCGGAAGCGTCGTCTCGGGTGTCTTTCTAGCCTTCACGATGACCAACGGAGGGGCTGCCTGGGACAATGCGAAGAAGTACATCGAGCTGGGCAACCTCGGTGGAAAAGGCACGGCGATTCACGCCGCTGCGGTCATGGGCGACACGGTCGGTGACCCGTTCAAGGACACTGCGGGCCCCGCGATCAATTCGTTGATCAAGGTGCTCAACACCATCTCGATAGTGTTCATCACTTCGATAGTGATCTACGCGCTCTTCGTGTGAGCTACCCGCGGTACGGAGCTCACGGGCTCCGTGCCATGAGCTTTTTGCTTCATCGGAACGAGCTTGCTTATCCGCCTGCGTTGGACAGGTAGAGGCTGTTCCTCCACACGGGCCTGTTCCAGACCCGCCTTCAGGATGTTCCTCGCCGCGTTGACATCCCTGTCGACGACGAGTCCGCACTTCGGACAGTCGTGGACCCGTTCAGAGAGTCCCTTTGGAATCACTTCGCCGCATCCGGAGCATTTCTGCGATGTCCCGCTCGGGTTGACGAGGATTACTCGCCTTCCACGCCGTTCTGCCTTGTAGACAGTCAGTTGGCGCAGCGTGCCCCAAGAGGCATCCGTTATTGCCGATGCCAGTTTGTGGTTCCTGACCATGTTCGGGATGCGGAGGTCTTCGAATACTATGGTCGAGTATTCCGTCGCCAAGTTGGCAGAGATTTTGTGAGCGACGTCCAGTCGCTGGTTTCTGACCCTTCGCCAAGCCTTCGCAAGCATGATTCGGGCTTTCTCCCGATTGTGCGAGCCTTTCTTCTTTCTCGATAACTCGCCCTGAAGCGATTTGATTCCGGTGATTGAATCACGGAGACGTATTAGATTCTCGAATACCCTGCCGTTGCTTAGGGTCGCAAGTTTCAGGATACCTAGGTCTATTCCCACTGCTGTCTCAGATTGCGGTTCAGCCTTTTCAGACCGTTCGGCCTCCGTCGAGATGCAGGCGTACCATTGGTCGATGTCCCTGATTATGGTGCACGTCTTTTGTGTTCCCTCGATTGGGCGGTGCAACTTCGCCGTGATTAGGCCTATCTTCGAGAGACGCAGTCTTCCGCCGACAACTTTGAAGCCTCCGAGCTGAGGATAGGTGAAGGAGTTGTATCTGCCTCTCCGCTTGAACCTGGGCTTGCGCGAGAGACTGGCGAAGAAGCGCCTATACGACCAGTCGAGTCTGAAGACCACGTCCTGCACGACCTGTGAATGGACTGCTTTGAGGAACTTATTCTCATTCCTGACGACGGTGACAGTCCTCTTCTGGGCAAGACACTGCGTCCTGTTTTTGATCCGATCGTCGAGCAGATCATTGTAGAGCAATCTGCATGTCTCGATTGTCTCTGACATGATTCTGGATTGAGCTTTCGTCGGATAGAGCCTGAACTTGTAGGAAATCAGGCTCCTTTCTTCTCCGCGATATACATTCAGATTGCTTCTTAAGCACCAATCCGCTTGCTTTAGTCGCCTTCTGAAAGGCGCGGGCTTTCTCGCCTGCCGAGGCTAGTGTCAGGCCTTCAACTTCAGGTCCGTCAGGCCACAACCCGGACATCGAAGGACGACCTTCGTCTCTCCCTCTTCGACCTGCATCGCCGTCCCGCAGCAGGGGCATGTTTGGTCGTCCGTCTACACCAGCCTCCCCGCGGGCCCCTGCTCCTTCCCCTTCTACTGGGTGGCGATGACGTCTATCTCGACGAGTATGTCGTCTCTTGCGAACCCCGTCACGACGGTGGTGCGCACCGGCCTGTGAGTGCCCAGGAATGTCGCGTAGGTGGCGTTCATGTCCTTGAAGTGAGACCCGTCCTTGAGGTAAACGTTCACCTTCAGGATCTTCTCGATCCCGCTCCCGGCCGCTTCGAGGATCGATTTGATGTTCTCCATGGCCTGCTTCGTCTCTGCGGTGATTCCGCCTTTCGCTACCATGTTGGTCTTCGGGTCCATTCCGATTGTCCCGGCGACAAAGACAAGCCCGTTCGACACGATCCCCTGCGAGTAGGGACCCAGTGGCTTGACGGCATTCGGCGTTTCTATGAACTTCATGGGCGCGTAGCCTCTGTTCCTGGCTAAAAGCCTTGTCTAGGCCCTTCAGGGCCCGACGATTCACAACCCTTAAGATTCGACCGGGGGCGGTCCGTCCGGATTTGGTAAAGGTCCCTCGCAAGGTCATCCTTGCCTTCGCGATAATCTTGCTTCTCCTGGTCGCTGTCACTATCTACCTCCAGTACACCGCCAGCCAGAGTAGCGGACCGTGGGTACCGACGAGTTCCTACCCTCTGCAGGTGGACGGCACGGCAGGAGTACTGGGGCAATCGTGCGTGACTTCATCGAGCTCCGTCTATTGCATAGGAGGCGAGAACGCCGCCGGCGACCCCAACAGCACCGTCTACTCCGCCCCCATCTCCCCTTCGGGCATCGGCAACTGGACCGCGGCCCAGCACCCATACCCACAGACGATCATGTTTGAATCGTGTGTCACCTATTCGAGCTACGTCTACTGCGTGGGCGGGACCCACAACAGCGCCGGTAACGACACCACCGCCTCCTACTTCGCGCCCGTGACCACGGACGGGCTCGGCGACTGGACCGTGACGTCGCCCTACCCGGTTGCGACTGACAGCCAGTCTTGCGTGCCATCCTCCGGCTATGTGTTTTGTATAGCAGGAGAGAACGAGACGAGCGGGACGAACGCGACGGCAACGTCCAGCGACTCGGTCTGGTATGCGAACCTGTCCTCCTCCGGGATAGGGACCTGGGCGAGGACCGCCGCGTATCCGGGAGGCACGTCCTTCCCCGGCTGTTCCGGCCTGGGTGGCTACGTCTATTGCGTGGGCGGCCAGGACTCGTCCGACAACCCTGTCTCATCCACCTACTACGCGGCCGTGTCCCCCGACGGACTGGGCGCGTGGACCGCAAGCACCTCCTACCCGATCCAGGTAATAGCGCAGTCCTGCACGACGGCATCTACCTACGTGTATTGCGTGGGGGGTCTGGTACCCGGAGGAACTTCGACCGCCAGCGTCTATTACGCGGGTCTCTCCCCGTCGGGCATCGGGGCGTGGCAGCAAGGAGGCAGCTATGCCACGGGACTGGCGACCACATGCGTGGCCTCGTCGAGCAACATCTATTGTGTCGGCGGTTACGACCCTAGTTCGGGTCCCACGGACGACTGCTTCTACGCGCCGATAAACGCGAACTCGACCTCGAGCGCGTCCTCTTAGGGGGCTCCCTACGCTTCTTCGCTGTCGTTCTTCAGGTTGAGCTCGGAGATGACCTTGCGCAGGGCTTCTGTCGCCTTTTCCCGTTCATGGGCGAGCTGCAACCGCGCCTCCCTGGCAGCGTCCAGCTCGGTCAATCTCGCGCCCAACGCCTCCAGCCTCCGCCACAGGTCCTCGTAGATCCCTCCGGCAGCGGACTTGACGCCGTCGATGGATTTGCGGACCGTCTGCAGGTTCACCGTCTCCTCCTCCAGCATCCGGAGGCCGTTCTCCAGCTCCTGGACCTTCTTCTCGAACGGCTCCGTCGAAGGCCCGGACTTTCCGACGAGCTTTGAGAAGAACGATACCGAGCGCCTCTCTTCCTCGACCTTCTTCAGCTTCTCCTTCTCCTGCTCGAGCTCCTGCGCCCTGCCGGTCTTCTCCCCTCCTATGGCGCTGAGTCTCGAGGCGATCCTCTCGCTCTCCTCCTTCAGTTTTGCTTTGATGTCCCCCTCCTCCTTCCGGACGCTCTCTATCTCTGCGTCGATCTGTGTGGAGTCTCCGTGCTTTGAGAACTCCGCCTCGATCTCTTTGCGCTTTGAGTGGAACTCTTCGGAGAGCGAGGCCGCCCCTACCTTATCTTCAAAATCGTTCAGCAGCGTCTTCAGGCTCTTCAGCCAGCCGCGCAGGTCATAGCCGCCGGGTTCCTTCGAGAACTTCTGGTGTCCAAGGTGCTCGAGGGACTCGACCGTCCTCTTACCGACTTCCTCTCTGTTCACCTTTTCGATGACTGCGGAATGCTTCCTGCGACTCTGAAGTTCGCTCTTCGCCTTCTTGGCCCTCTTCTTTGGTGCTGTCCCCTTCCCTCCAGCGCGTGGACTCTGCGACCTGTTGCTGGCACTCAAGACGTATGCTACCAGAGCCTCTGTCTTTACTCGATTTAAGCATGGATGATTGCTTCTGACCAATTCGGGCTTCCTTCCCGTGCTCGACAGCCGTCGCCAACGTCACCTCGACACATTGGCGCTCTAATGCTCCTGCGCTCTCACCGGTAATGAGACACGCTCTGGATGGGCCGCAGCGTCCCCTCGCGCAGAGGATGCAGCTCTACGAGGCGGTGATAAGACATCGCGCGGAGGGAAGGAGCTACAACGAGATAATTGGGGCCATCGAGGAGGAGTTCCACGTCCGTCTGAGCAAGTCGCACGTGAGCAACTGGACCCGCGGAAAGAACGTCCCCGACGGCAGCGTGAAAGTCGTGCCGTTCCCGACTGCCTCTCTCAGCTACGTCATTGGCGTTATGCTGGGAGACGGTTCGATGAGTGTCTGCGGCGACCACAACTACAAGCTGAAGCTCAGGGTGACCGACAAGGACTTCGCCGAAGCTTTCGCGGACGCCGTAGGAATCGTCCTGAATAGGATTGGACCGCGCGTGAAGTTCCACGCCAAGACGAACGCGTGGCACGTCGAGGTCTCGAGCTTGTTCCTGCAGCAGTTCCTCCGCTGGCCCTCGAAGAGCTCAGGTCGACCATCGAGTACTGCGACGAGTGTTCGGGGGGCTTTCCTGAGAAGTTTCTTCGATTCTGAAGGAAACGTCTGCGAAGGGTCCATTTCCGCTTCAAATACCGATAAGGCTCTGATTCAATTCGTGTTGTCCCAACTTCTCAGGTTGGGGATTCAGGTCACTGGACCTTACTTGCATACCAGGGGTGATCGCCCCGTAATCATCAAAAGTAAGACCTACAGAGCAAATCACGACTGTCTATGGATTCGAATTCGAAATGTCCCGCGAAGTGATTTTCTCCACAAGGCGGGCTTCAAGATAAAACGAAAGAATGATTCGCTTACCGAAGCGTTGGATGCGCTCGAAGGGCGCCGCAGACGTCCTTCCAAGCTAATAGGAGTAGATTAATCCCCTGAAGGGGGAAAACAGGCTGAAACAGGCTTGGATGGATATAGAGGTGGGAATGGGACTTGAACCCATGTGAACGTGCTCTGCAGGCACGCGCGTAGCCGCTCCGCCATCCCACCGCGAAGACGCGTTTGTAAAGTGGCTAATTATGCGTTGGCCGGCGCCCTCCCGTCCACCTTATGAATACGTGGAGCTGACGCCATCTCATGGCAGGTCTGATGACTGACGAGCAGCTCATCCGAGAGCTCAGGGTTCTCTATGCGAACAAGCCGATGCAGTTCACGAGGCTCATCATGAAGTACTACAAGGGCGAGCGTGCGAAGCAGATCATCGATACGCTCAAGACCTGGCCCAGCTAAACCTCTGCCTGGGATTCACCGTCCCGGAGGCAAGGACCTGCTGGCGATTTTACATAACCTTACGCCATCAAGATGTTCGATAATCTTTATATCGAATATTCGTAGCGCCTACGGTGCTCTAATGTTTCCGTTGGTGCTAGACGTAGAGGCTCCCACGAACGTGATTTGGTTCACGCTTCTCAAGTATTACCTCTTCTTCGGCTTCGCGGCCGGGGCGGTCGTCACCGTCTGGATGCTTTATTGGATCGTCGTGTTCAGGGAGAGGAAGGACGTCAAGGAGGCCCCGAAGTATCACCACGAAGAGGAGAGCGGGTGGGGTAACTGGCAGACGGTGGTCCTGACACTTCTGCTCACCGGAGGCGTCCTCGCGTTCGTGGAGTATGAGACGTTCGCGTCCACGGGACTCATCGTGCCTCCCGTAACAAACGGTGACCCGATATATATCAACGTAACCGGGCAGCAGTTTGCTTGGGTATTCAGTTACGCAAACGGCTACACGGCCATCGACAACCTGACCGTCCCAGTTAACGAGATCGTCATACTGAACATAACGTCGATAGACGTGGACCATTCCTTCTCTATCGACTCCCTGAGCGTTGCCAAGGACGCGTTGCCAGGTGAGCACAACTTTGTGTGGTTCAACGCCACCCAGACGGGCTTCTTCAAGGACGACATCAGGTGCAAGGAGCTCTGTGGGATAGGCCATTATAGCATGATTGCGGATTTCAACGTGACGACCCAGGCCGGGTTCGCGGCGTTTTTGGCGAGCACCATGCCTGCCCCGCCTTCGAATAGTTCATCGAGCAGCGGGACAGTCTCCGGTCCGACCGTGCCCGTAACCATACCTCAGGGTGCAGGCGGAGCCCAGGAAGCCAACTTCTCTCCGGCTGGTATCACGGTCGCCTCAGGCACCACGGTGGTATGGACGGACCAGGACACCGACGCCGTACACAATGTCTACTTCACGTCCGTCCCCAGCGGGGCGGCGGCGCTGACGGTATCTCCCAACCTCTCAAAGGGAAGCACCTTCCAGGTCACGTTGACTACGCCGGGGACCTACAAATACGAGTGCCAGTATCACAGCGGCTGGATGCAGGGGACGATAACGGTGACCGGGTGATAAGACATGGACCCTTGGCTTAAACGCTGGCTTTTTACAACGAACCACAAGGACATAGGCATCCTCTACTTCATCAGCGCACTCTACTTCGGATTCGTCGGTGCTCTCCTCGCCGTCTTCATGAGGGTGCAGCTAGCGATACCTCTGAACGACTTCCTGTCGCCGAGCGCGTACGACCAGGCTGTCACGCTGCACGGCCTGATCATGATCCTCTGGTTCCTCTCGCCTCTCGCTATCGCCTTCATGAACTACATAATGCCGCTGCAGATCGGGGCCAAGGACATGGCCATGCCGAGGCTGAACGCCTTCGGTTACTGGCTCTTCGTATCCGGAGGCCTGACCGCTACGCTGGGCTTCTTCATGCCGGGCGGGAACGCGAGCGGGGGATGGACGACCTACGTCCCTCTCTCGACTACCTACACGCCGGGACCCGGACCGACGCTCGCTTTCCTCGGCCTGATGATGCTCGTCGTCTCCATCACGATAGGCAGTGTAAACATCCTCCTTACCATCGCCTACTGCCGCGCGCCCGGCATCACCTGGAGGAAGGTCCCGATGTTCACTTGGTTCGTCCTCTTCACGATACTCCAGATGCTCTTCTCCTTCCCGTCGCTGCTGGCCGGCCTGCTGATGCTGGTCTCGGACAGGGTGCTGGGCACGGTGATTTTCTCGCTCCCCGTCTCGCAGGGAGTCGCCGCGGGTGGCGCCATACTCTGGGACGATATTTTCTGGTTCTTCGGCCACCCTGAAGTGTACGTGGTGCTGCTTCCTGGATTCGGTATGATCACGGAGATCCTCCCGGTCTTCTCCGGGCGTCCGCTCGCAGAGAGGAACATCATCCTCGCCGTCACAGGGGCGGTCATCCTCCCGCTCAGCTACCTCGTATGGGAGCACCACATGTTCATCACGGGTGTCAGCCTGACCGAGGACGAAGCATTCAGCGTAGCCACGCTCTTGATCTCTCTGCCATTCGACGTCATAATCCTGGCTTTCATCAGAACGCTCGGGAGGGCTACGATCAGGCTGTCGGTCCCGATGTTATTCGCGATCGGCTCGATCATTTTGTTCATCATCGGCGGGATCACGGGAGTCTTCCTCTCATCCTTCGTCCTGGATGTCGTCTTCAGAGGGACCTACTTCGTCGTCGCGCACTTCCACTATGTGATGGTCGGAGCCGCGATCTTCGCCCTCTTCGGTGGAATCTACTTCTATCTCCCCAAGATGACCGGGAGACTCTACCACAACGGTCTGGCTATGTCTCACTTCATACTCTCGTTCATCGGGTTCAATATCCTCTACTTCCCGATGTTCTTCCTGTACGAGATGCCGAGACGCATCTACACCTACCAGTCGATACCTCTATGGAACGAGATGAATCTCATAGCGACCATAGGCGCCTACATCTTCGCTGGCGCACAGATTCTGCTTGTGCTGAATCTGGTCTATACGGTACGTAGCGGGCCGATATCCCCACCCAACCCCTGGGGTGCCACGGGGCTGGAATGGACCCCCCACATCATGGGAGCTTCGGGCGACCACGCCTCCCTCCCGGCTTCCCCAGGCGAGCACGAAGGAGGGTACGGAGGACACCATGAGGAGCATTACAGCCCGCGTCCCATCCAGCTCGCGTTCGGGATGGCGGTGACCTTCTTCGGGCTCTCCCTCTTCACTGACTACACGCGGTCTAGTGTACTGATCATGCTCGCGGGCTTCGTTCTGCTCGGCTATGCGCTCATAGGCTGGGGTAAGGACGACACCATGAACAAGTTCAAGTTCGACGATGGTCCCACGGAAAAGTGGCCCTTCGTCAACGTGCCGAAGCTCAGGCTCGGGATGTGGATATTCCTCTCATCGGACATTATCGTTTTCGGCGCTATCATCGCGACCGACCTCTACCTCAGGGTGAACTCTCCGGTCGCATGGCCTCTCCCCGGGAGCATTCATGACATCACGCTCGGCCTCATACTGACCATAATACTGCTCACCAGCGGTCTGACGGCCGTCCTGGGCCTGCAGGCTGCGAAGGAGGGCAACAACAGCGCCCTGATCCGGTACCTCTCCATAACCTTCATCCTCGGCGCCTCGTTCATGGTGATCAAGGCGGGCGAATGGTATGGTTACCTCACCGGAGGGTCGTTCACTCCGTGGGGTGGAACGCTGCCCGAGAGCACTTACTTCCTCACGGTCGGCCTTCACGGAGCTCACGTCACGGCGGGCCTCGTGGTCATGGGCTATCTAATCAACAAGGCCAGGAAGGGAGGGTTCTCGAAGACGAACTTCACGGGAGTCGAGAACTTCGCAATGTACTGGGCCTTCGTCGACCTAATCTGGGTCTTCGTCTTCCCGCTGTTCTATCTACTATAGGTGTGATGATGAAACTAGCTACGACCGTCGGCGTCTGGCTTTACATGGTGGTAGCGGCCGTAGCGGAGGTGCTGCTCTTCAGGACGGACCCCGGAAACATCAACGTGGACATCGTCATAGGGCTGGTCGCGGCCGCGAGCGCGGTTGTCACGGCTCTCTTCTCGATGGGCCTAAGGGAAGAGGGTACTGCGATCAAGTACCTCTTCCTCATCCCGGTGCTGCTGGTGGCGGTACTGATAATTACGCTCGTCCTGTCCTTCCCGCTAATAGAGTGAGTGAGAAAATGTCAGAAAACGAAAAGTTGGGTGGTTCAGCGAAGACGGTCATCGTCGTACTCGTCATAATAGCAATCCTCATACCGATACTCCTGGGGGTCGCGCTGACCCGGGGATTGCCGTACACTACTCCCACTGCGAGTGCCCCCGCTGTCACGAGCGCGTCGAGCGGCACCTCGTCTGGCTCGACCGTGACGATACCTCAGGGTGCAGGCGGAGCCCAGCAAGCCAACTTCTCTCCGGCCAGTATCACGGTCGCCTCAGGCACTACGGTGGTGTGGATGGACCAGGATACGGATGCCGTACACAATGTAGCCTTCACGTCCGTCCCGAGTGGTGCCGCGACGCCCGCAGTGTCGCCGAACCTCTCGAAAGGGAGCACATTCCAGGTGACCCTGACAACACCAGGTACCTACAAGTACGAGTGCCAGTATCACAGCGGCTGGATGCAGGGGACGATCGTCGTAACAAGCTGACCATCGATCGTCGTTCTAATGCCAAGTCATCGTGAATAGTGAGGAAAAACGGAAAGCCGCTATCCCCGACTCTCATTTTCTTACCGAGCCGCGCAGGATTCCGGAAGACCAAAGAAGAGTAGAAAGGCATCCATATCTACGATCGTCATACTACTGCTCGCAGCCGTGGCCGGAATCGCCTACTATGTTGGAACGCCTCCTTCGCTTCAGTCAGTACAGAGCCTCGCGACGGTCTGCCCTCCGCAGGCCCCATTGCTGGTCATACCCCAAGGCTTGGGCGCTGGTTCGGGCGTCGGCTTTCAGCTTCCGACCCTGATGGTGGTGATTGGGGTGAACAATACCGTCGGGTGGAATGACGAGGACACTACTGTGGTTCACGTGGCATCGTCCATGTCCGTCCCTCCTGACAGTCTGAATTGGGACTTGAACATGACGGGAGGCCGTAGTTACTGCGTCACTCTGCCCGCGGCTGGGACCTACAGCTACGAGATAGGATTCTCGCCTTCCACCTACGCCGGGATCGTTGTTGTCAAATCGGCTTCATAAGAATTCCGATTATTTCTTTGGTCGATTTTCCGCCCGATTTGTTCGATTGGCGCATTGCATCGTTCATCAGCCTCGACAAAACGTTCTGATTCTCGCCCCTTCTCAGACGCCCGACCGGACGGAAACGCCTTTTTTTCAGATACCGGTGAGAATCGAAGAAATGCGGACGTATCTTCGAGGGCGCGTTCGCCCCTATAATTTTTCAGAGTTGCAACAGGTCTCTGTTTTCCGAAAACACCCCGATTATTGCCCTTTCACCATGAGCTTAAATACAAAGATTTATCCAGTGTATGCGAGGAAAAAGCCATGGTCACTGGCTACTGCGTCTACGAGAAGAAGAAGAACAGGGAGATCAAGAGTCCAAAGCAGATCAAGCTCAAGAACGGAAGAGCTGCGATCAAGGGCATCTGTGGCTCTTGCGGAAAACCGATATTCAGAATCGGCAAACTCAAGTAATAATTCTCCCCCCCTCTTTATTTTCACCACAGAATAGCTTATCACGTAAGTCGCGGTAGGTTCTCTCTAATTTGCTCCGACTGTACAACAGCCTCGGGAGGAAGCTTGAAGTCTTCGAGCCGATCCGCGAGGGAGAGGTCCGCATGTACACCTGCGGCCCGACGGTCTGGAACTATGCGCACATCGGCAACTTCAGAACGTTCACGTTCGAGGACGTGTTCCGTCGATATCTAGTCTTCAAGGGATACAAGGTCATGCAAGTGAAGAACCTCACCGACGTCGAGGACAGGATAATCAGAGGAATGAAGGAGACTGGCAAGAGCCTCAAAGAGTTGACTGATTTCTACAGCGCAGCCTTCATGCGCGATATGGAGGCGCTGAACTTCCAGAAGGCCGAGGTCTACCCGAGGGCGACCCAGCACATCCCCGAGATGCTGTCGATGATAGAGTCGCTGCTGCGCTCGGGCCACGCCTACAAAGCCGAGGACGGGTCGGTCTACTATTCGATAAGGACCTTCGACCGATACGGCGCTCTTTCGGGGGTGAAACCTGAAGAGCTCAAGGAGGGCGCGCGCGTCTCTGCGGACCACTATGAGAAGATGGGCGCTCACGACTTTGCGTTGTGGAAGGCATGGGACCCGGATGATGGAGAGGTCTTCTGGGAAACGGAGCTGGGCAAGGGAAGACCTGGCTGGCACATAGAGTGCTCCGCAATGGCGATCAGATATCTGGGAGAGAGCTTCGACATCCATACGGGCGGCAAGGACCTTCGGTTCCCCCACCACGAGAACGAGATTGCGCAGTCCGAGGCGGTAACCGGCAAGACCTTCGCACGATACTGGCTTCATTCCGAGTTCCTGAACGTCCAGGGAGAGAAGATGGCCAAGTCCGCGGGGAACTTCGTGACTTTGAGGGAGCTTCTCGACAGGGGGCTCAACCCGCGGGCGATTCGCCTCTTCCTGATTGGCGCGCACTACAGGGAAGAGTTGAACCTCACGGACGACTCGCTGGAGCAGGCAGCCAAGAACATCGAGAGGACGGACGAGTTTGTCAACAGGCTCAGATCGGGGACGTTCGAGTCGACGTCGGACCTGGGCGAGTCCTCCAGTCGCACGTTCATGGAGGAATTTGTGGAAT
>Ga0182024_10009230_pt1 | contig 20469 bp, 18 predicted proteins | sample P32metaG_FD_120480 | JGI IMG/M metagenome (GOLD analysis project Ga0182024, IMG submission 120480) | Permafrost microbial communities from Stordalen Mire, Sweden - P3-2 metaG (Illumina Assembly) | ecosystem: Environmental > Terrestrial > Soil > Wetlands > Permafrost | place: Sweden: Stordalen... | reverse complement strand
TTTTTGCGGCGCGCTGGCGTTGGCCGGGACTACGATGGTGGCTCCCCTGAAGTCGAGCGCCATGGCACTGCCGGTCGCGAGAAAGAATGCGAATACAGCCAGTTTCATCACTACGCGATTATATGCCGTCATGAGGGTTTGGCCTGGCGTGTGGCGAAGCGGAGGGCTCGACGGGCGAAAACGAAAAAACGAAGCCGATTTGTGTGGACGTGTAAGTGCGGGTGTTCGGTTCTGCGGAAGCGGGCCGACGGATTCGACACTTATCCCGTAGCCGGCGGCGCAAGAGTTTGGGTTGAGAAAGAACGTCGGGACGGCCGGGGGCCGGTTTCTTAAACCGCCGTGTCCGGCCGCCAGCAAATCGAGCCGCATCTATGAAGCCCGCAGCCCCGCGGTTCGTTCCGCGAGGCGTTGTGCTTATTTCGATCTTCCGCTCTCTGGTCATCGGGTCCCTGTCTGATTCTTTCGCTTGGGTCGATGGATATCAAGCCGGCCTGAAAAATCTCTCGTCGACGTGATCGATTATGGTCAAGCGCCGTAATCCCCCAAAGTACTGGAGGGGAGCCGAGAGTTCAGTTTCACCTTAAATCGACGTTTCCTGCGCAGGAAAATTGCTGTCAGGAGGGGCCAGTGAATTAGCCGTCTCCCTGATTGGAAAGTAGCATATGGTGTCAAGGGCTGGAGAGTGATGTTATTGATTTTATTGATTAAAATAGTTGTGAACGGGGTTTTCGTGGGCGGGATATTTTCGAGCGGGACTTCCGGACGGTCGAATGCACAGCTTCATCGCCGCTCGGTAAAGACGCGGGGCGGCAGAGGATCCAAGTCCCTGAGAACGCTACGTTCTCAGACACTCGTTTTTTCGGAGAGTCGTTTTGCCAAGACTGCAAGAGAGTTGCCTATATACAGCGGATATGCCAGCAGGTCATGGATACGCTCGACTCTGTCATCGTGAACAAAGCACTGTTCATCTGTCATGTAGCGAGGCATGTAGGGGGTGTCAACCCACCGACAATCAATGACAATGCCACCTATCGACTTCAATTTCTCGACGGGATGCAGGTAGCTTTGCCGCCCGAGCGGCTCAGCCCAATCAACGGTCAGGAATGGTTTGCCTGTCAAGAGATTCGAAATCATCTGAAGCGCTGAACACCCAGAGTAAAAGGTGTCGAGCTTCTTATGGTGGTAGAGCGGCGTCAGCAGGTACAGGAAGCTCGCGGAAAAATCATATTCGTCCTCAGTGCGTTCGGCCATGCTCCCGGGGAGCGGGTCGACGACCCACACTGCCAGTTCGCGAACACCCGGAACGGTCGTCTTCAGAGTCTGATGCGGGAAAAGAACTTTGGTCGCCGATACAGTTTCGTAAATCAGTTGGCGACTTCCGTAGTCTTCGAGTGTCTTCGGCCGTTCCCTGCTCAGCCGGCCGGCCCCCTCCAACGCTGTCGTCAGCACGTCGAGCATATACGGTCCAAAGCTTCCTGAAATCTCCACTCCGACGGATCTACCTGCGTCTCGTGCAAGCTCCATATTTGAATAGAGGGGGCGCAGATCCTCGGGGATCGTCGGTGGGCCCTCGTTGATGCCTTCGAGGGACTGCTGAGTCCTAATCAAGTCAGCCTTGGATTTCGACGCCTCCCTACACGTTGATTCCCACCGTTTCTTGAATTCCCTCACTTCTGGCAGCGAATACCTTCGGCCCAGTCCCTCGTCTCCAGTGACCCTGCTATGACAGTTACGGCAGACCACCGCAAGATTTTCCGGGCCGTTATTTCCTGGATCTCCGTCGATGTGGTGAATCTCGACCGGGAGGTTCGGTATGTGACAGATGCAGCATGTGTGAAGATTGTCCACCAAGAGAGGTACATCAACAGAAGACGGAATTCGAACCCGATTTGACACTGTCACAAGAGTGTACCAGCAAGGCGTCGCGGGAGCGCGCCAAGTGGCCGTAAAGTCTCAGTGGGAGAGGCGTCAATAACCCTTCGCGGGTGTGCAGTTTGTTTAGCAACGATGTTCATCGCCATCGCTCCCGAGATACGCGGTTATGTGAGATGTCGGTGTGTTTCCTTCCCGCCCGCGCAATACGCGTGCGAAATTCCGAAACCGAGTACTTAGCTTCTCGGGAACTCCCATAGCGTTCTCCGACTGGGCTGGCCGTACGGTGAAAACGGCGGAGGGGAAACAATGAACCGGGTGCGGCGTGACATCATGGGATTTTCCATGCTGGAAGGCGCACGCCAGGCCGTTCGTGACGCGAAACGCATCGCGGTTCTTACCGGGGCCGGCGTTTCAGCCGAGAGTGGCATTCCTACTTTCCGGTCGAATGGCGGAGTCTGGCAGAATCGGCGGTTTGAAGATCGCGCTCCGCCGCAGGGTTTTGCGCGCGATCCGAAGTTTGTCTGGCAATGGTATGAGGACCGTCGCCGCGGCATTGCCGCAGCCCGTCCCAACGCCGGCCATGAGGCTCTGGCCGCTCTGGAGCGCCGCGCCTCGGAATTTACGCTCATCACGCAGAATGTGGATGGCCTGCATGATGCCGCCGGATCGAAGAACATCATCAAACTGCACGGCGATATCTGGTTGGTGCGGTGCACCGGATGCGGAGCTCAACGAATCGAGCGCGCTGAGCTGAACGATCTGCCACCGCGCTGCGGCTGCGGTGGTTTGCTTCGCCCTGGGGTCGTCTGGTTCGGCGAGGCGCTGCCCGAGGGCGCGATGGAGCGGGCAACTTCCGCCGTCCAGAGGGCGGAAGTGCTGATTGTGGCGGGAACGTCGGCTCAGGTTTATCCGGCTGCGGGCCTGATTCCGCTCGCGATATGGAACCGCGCGCAGGTGATTGAAATCAACCCCGAGGCCACTGGCTTTTCAGATGACGTCACCTTCGCCCTTCGCGGCAACTCGGCCGATATACTGCCTCAACTGGTTTGAAGATGTATAAAGGTCGCTTCAGATGTATAAAGGTCGCTTCGCTCCGTCGCCCACTGGGCCGCTGCACTTCGGATCGTTCGGCCCGCGGCCATTGGATCGTGCGGATCGACCATTTCGACATACCGCGTAACGTTCCGGGTGCGAATGCCGACATCCTGCGCACCCTGAAAAAGTTCGGGTTTGAGTGGGATGGCCCGATCGTTTATCAGAGCCTTCGGTCGGAGATGTACCGCGCGGCGCTCGATCAGTTGCGACGCCAGGGAGCAGCTTATCCCTGCACTTGCTCACGCCGCGAAATCGCCGGGAATAATCCCGGCATCTGTCGGGGCGGCGTGAAAGATCCAGGCAAGGCGGTGGCCTGGCGTGTACGAGTCGATGATGAGGCTGGCGATTTCGTGGTGCCTGCCGTAGTCGTTGATGACGCGGCAGAAGGCATTACCGACGTCGTACGTGGTGCCGATTTGGCTGAGTTGCTTCGAATGGCTGTTGCGAACCGGGAGCCGGCTGCGATTCCGCGCTTCAGGCCGTTCCTGCCCGCTGCCGAGCTTCGGCCTGGCGTTTCGAGTCAACGACGAACGTCGGTATGACGGCGGATTTAACAGGATTTACCTAAGCCGGACCGGGCTGAAGCCCGGCGCAAGCTGAAGCTTGCCCCACAAGGCTCCAGGTACATTGAGACGTGTTTCAATGGGCGGCGCGGGTGATCCGGTCGCGCACTCCCGCCCAATCCGGCGTATCGGGTGGCAGGTCGATCGCGATCCAGTCGTAGCCTTGCTGGTCCACTAGGTGAAGTTTTCCGTAGAAGAGCTCTGCGTAGGCCGCGGCATTGTGCGGCATGTTGGACGAATCGAGCCGCACTCCATTCCCATCGCGCGGAGATTCACCGATCACCACACGAGTTCGCGGGCTGTAGTGCTTCGGATGCTGGCCCGGCGATTCTTCACCCGCGCCCGATTCCACGGGTCCGATCACTTCCTCAATCTGCGTTTGCGATATCATACCCGGTCGCAGAATTCGCGGGACTGCGCCCGTCAGGGAAATTACGGTGCTCTCAATTCCCACGCTGCAGGGTCCGCCGTCGACAATGAGCTCAACCGCATCGCCCAATGCCTCACGCACGTGCTGCGCAGTCGTCGGAGAAAGTTGGGTAAAACGATTCGCACTCGGTGCCGCCAGTGGTATTCCCGCAGCTCGGATCACCGCAAGCGCCACGGGATGTGCCGGCATGCGCAGCGCAACACTGGGCAGTCCGGCGGTGACGATATCCGGAATCTTGTCGGGCGCGTTGGTATTCTTCGGCACGATGATCGTCAAAGGCCCTGGCCAGAATCGCGCCGCGAGAGTCTCTGCCTGCGGCGACCATTCGCGCGCCAGCTCACGAGCCATCGCCAGGTCAGCCACATGAACAATCAGCGGACTCGAATAAGGACGGCCTTTCGCCGCAAAGACTCGCCGCACTGCGGCCTCATCGAGCGCATTGGCAGCCAGTCCATACACTGTCTCCGTAGGGATTGCTACCAATTCGCCGGCGCGAAGTAACTCAGCGGCGCGTGCGACGTCAACATCACGCACGGCCTAATCCTCCGTGTCGTCGGCGGCGGAACCTGCTATCTTACCCGTCTTCCGCCAGACGAGGAACGCGTGCTGCAACTCTTCCAGATCGCCATCGAGAACTTTGTCCACATCGCCGATCGAGAGCTTGGTGCGGTGATCCTTGATCATACGGTAAGGCGCAAGGACATAGCTTCGGATCTGGCTGCCGAAATTGATCTCCAGTTTCGTTGCTTCCGTTTTGCGTGTTTCTTCACGCTTTTTTTCCAGCTCAAACGCGTACATCTTGGCGCGCAACTGTTTCATCGCGCTGTCGCGGTTTTTATGCTGCGAACGCTCGTTCTGGCACTGCACCACAATACCGGTCGGGAAGTGCGTGATGCGCACTGCCGAATCCGTCATGTTGACGTGCTGGCCGCCGGCACCGCCCGCGCGAAACGTATCGATGCGGAGGTCTTCCAGTTTGATATCGATCTTGATTTCGTCATCAATCTGCGGAAAGACGAAGACAGATGCGAATGACGTATGCCGCCGCGCATTGGCATCGAACGGCGAAATGCGCACCAGCCGGTGAACGCCGATCTCCGATTGCAAAAGCCCATACGCGTTCACGCCGTTGACTTCAAATGTCACCGACTTGATGCCCGCGCCTTCGCCTTCCTGCCGATCCGTGATGACGGTGCCGAACTTATTGCGCTCGCACCAGCGGAGGTACATGCGCATCAGCATCTCGGCCCAATCCTGGGATTCGGTGCCGCCCGCGCCAGGATGAATGGTTACGATAGCTGGCAGCGATGCGTTTTCGCCCGAAAGCAGCATCTGCGTTTCGAGCTTTGTCAGCAATTCGCCGTAGCTCTTCATTTCCCGCACGATATCGGCGGAAACGGTTTCGCCTTCGCGGGCTAATTCGAAGAGGGTGTCCAGATCGTCGGTCAGACCCGCAATCTGCGCATCGGAATCAACCGCCTCCTCGAGGCGTTTGCGATCCTGCATCACCTTCTGGCTGCGCTCGGGCTGCGACCAGAAATCGGGCGCGGCAATCTGCTCGGCCAGACCTTCTATCTCTTTCGTCTTTTTGGCTGCGTCAAAGATAACTCCGGACGGCAGATGCCTGTTCACGTAGCGGAGCGTATTCGCGTTCGAGTTCTTCGAGCGTCATAGGGGAAACTCTATTTTACAGGACCGTTTACAGGATCGGCCAGCACGTAGCTCCGAACATCCTTCGGCCAGTCCTTGACGCAGTCGGCCAGACGGGTTCGGTCACGCGCATAGAGTGCCCTGGATGCTTCCTCATAACCCGGCAAATTGCCGGCGAGCGCGGTCATGACGCGGCCCTTCGCCTGGATCGCGAGTGATAACTGCGCCTGGTCCGGATTGTGCCTGCGCGCATCGTCCACGAGCCGCCGCAAAGCCGCTGAAGCTCCGGCAGGTTGCGTCTCCAGCCACTCCCAATGGCGCGGCAGCAATGAAACTTCCCGCGAAATAACACCGAGCCTGGGCCGGCCTGGGCCGACGCGCTCTCGTTTGGGCGCGACCCGAGCGAGCACGTCCGCTATCGAGCCGCGAAAGTCAAAATCGACTTGGTTTCCGGTCTGTTGGTGAAAAATAAGGAACTGCTCTACCGCTGCCGGACTAGCATCTATCTGGGTTTTGCAGGCTTCCAAAACAAACTCAAGTGGCCCATCTACAATACATTTCCAGCCGAGGAAGGCGATATAAGTATCCACTCCTGTATTTTACCCGGGTATAATCAGTCTGTCAATAAAACCCGGGTAAAAATATTAGTTGCCGTCAGGCGTAGCGGTCTTCGTTTCCGCTACCTGGTCGGCATGTTGCTTCTGATACGTGAGATGGAGATAAACAGGGGTGATCTCGAACGGCATTTTCTCGCTGGCGCTTTCGATCGGCACCGGCCGCATCGCCACCATTTCCAGATCGTCCAGCCACGGGTCCAGGCGCGTGCGGGAGCCGAGCGGCAGGGCGGCGATCTGATCGACGCGCGTCGTCTGCAGTTGCGGCGCTTTCTCCATCAGCGCGCTCATGCGCAGAATATTGTGGCTCGCTACCAGCTTGTCGCCAAACAGCGGTCTGGTCAGCGAGGGCAGGCGATTCGACTCATTGCTCAACGCCTTCAGGAATAGCCCTGCCTGACCGAGTTTGTCCTTGTAGGGCGAGTTGAGAAGCATCGCGACAGCCTTGTTGTTTGCCGCTTCTTCTTCCGCAGGCGTGCATTCGAGGTGGAATTGCGAAACAATCCGTGCATCGTCGAAGCGCAGTCGATCGGAAAAGGCGAAGTCCGTGGAAGTGGTGTGACCCAGAACGATGTGCGCCAGTTCGTGCGAGAGGATGGCGGCCAGTGACGCCTCGTCCGGCAAAGTATCCAGCAGGCCGCGGCTGATGACGATCGTGCGTCCAATCGTGAACGACTCAAGCGGCGTGGTCAGCAGAACCCGCGCGCGCACTTCGGGGACGAGGTTCAGATTGTTCGTCACCGCAAGATTGTTGAGCACGGTATCCAGCACTTTGTCGATTCCTCCAGCCTTCGAAATCAGTCCGGCCTGCTGCAGCCGTTCGAGAACGTTGTCTTCCGATAGTCGCTGCCAGGCGCGCAGACTCTCAACGGGCGAAGGATCGGCGGCCGCCGCGCTTTTATCCTCGATACCCTCGGTTTCTACAGTCAGGTCGGTGAGCTCACTCTGCGCGCGATCCGCCTCGCCGGCATAGTCCCAGAAGCGCGTCATCGCCTTGAAGTGCAGCGTGTGCACCTTCATCGCATCAGTCAGATGACCTTCCTGACTGTAAACTTCGAAAGGCAGCCAGAGGTCGGGGCCCGCGTTGAGCCGCCAGCTATCGAAGTGCAGGAATAAATGGCTGGAAGACGAGCCGCTATAAGTGCCGTTGAAGCGCACAATATTGTCGCCCTTGTCTTCCACCCAGATATTGCCTTCAAAGCGCCCGATACCGGTACCTGGACGAGGCGACACGGCAAAAACCACGGCCCTCACATCGCCCAGAAACTCACGGCGCAGGTAATGAAAATCGTAATGTGCCCGGTCGAAATCCGTACCGTCGATCAGCATCATTTGCGCGAAACCTCTCGGCAGGTACTGGATTGTGAAGAAACGGCTGAGCAAGTCGAGCTTCGAGCCCTCGCTGGTTTTCGGCAGATACGACGTCTGAGTAATGCCATGTGACAAATCGATTCTGCCGACGAAATAGTGATCGTTAGCCGGTACAGTGCCGAAGTCGTTGTCGTTGGCGAGGTCCTGTATATAAGTTTCGGCCACCGGCCTCGAATTTTGCAGTGTCGCAAGCAGAACATGTTCGCGGGTTATGGCACGGTCGATTATCTGGTCTGCGATATTCTGTTGCGCGGGCGCACTGGCCGCCACTACCGCAAATAATAATAAAAACTTCGGGCTATTCATTTCTATTCCTCCCCATGTAACTCAGCCGCCTAACTTACGAGAGTTCGAACGTGATGAGTACCAGGCCGGTTTTATCCACTGGAACTCCATCTTTCTTCCCGGGGCGGAAGCGAATCTGTTCGGCCGCGGTGCGCGCCGATTGATCGAGCCCGCTGCCCAGCCCGCTCCTGACACGAAGTACTTCGACCTGCCCTGTGGCGTGGAAGATCACTTCCAGCGTGACGCTGCCCTCCAGTTTTTTGGCCCTTGCTTCGTCCGTGTAGATGGGTTTGGGCTTCCACAAAACTTCGACGGGAGTTTCCGATGGCGCTGCCGCCTCGGCCCGGCGAGGTGCGGAACTTTGCACCGTGGCGTTTCCGAAACCTGCGCTTGCGACCACTGCAGGTTTCCCATTACCCGATCCCGCACCACCGGATCCGGAGCCGCCTGAATCGCCGAAGCCGCCGGTACGCACCGCTGCCGCGTTGCCTTTTCCTCCGCCCGATTGCACCGGACTACCATCGGCTCCGCCAAAACCGCCGGTATGGACATCAAGGTGCGACGCGGGAACCTGTCCGTTTGGGGAAGTTCCGCTGCTGGCGAAGACATTGGTTTTGACGGGCATTGCGGGCGCGAGTCTGGATGGCAAATCGGGCGTTGCCAGCTTCGCCTGAGTGAGAGACGCCGCGGCCGGCATTACCTGTTCAGGGGTCTGAATCGCTATGGTTTTGGGCTGCTCAGCGGGCTGCTCTCGAAGAAAAGCCTGGAACTGCTTGACCTCCGGCTTCGGTGTGCGCTGCTCAACCGGTGCAACCGGAGGCGCCGGCTTTAGCTCGTTAACAGGAGGCACACGCAACGTCCGTACGGTGGGAGAAATTTCAGAGGGAGGCCGATCGAAGAGCGGTGTGACGATGGTCGAAGTAACCGGGACGACGGGAGTGACGCCGGTGGGAAGGAAGAGAAGACCCGTAATCAACGCGCAATGCGCCAGCAGGCTAATTCCAAGTGGCGACCAGCGGCTATTCGATTTCGCGCCACTCATTTCGTTTTGCATAATCCCGCACCCTCGCGGTATTCACTGTGTGTTTACACGTGCAGGAAAGTCGCCATTGTGCAATCGATGACAGAACAGGTTGCAAAATCGGGCCGGAATATTTCCCGACTTCGGGCAAAGTCCGCGCACAAAGCACGGAATGGCATCATAATAGCCCTATGTCATTCCGCTTTCTGATCGGTGCGGCGCTCGCCATGAGCATTTTCTGTTCCTCGGTTTCAGCACAGGCAGGCGCAACGGGTGTGTACTTTCCCGGCGAGATGTGGCGCACTGCCACGCCTGAATCTCAGGGCCTCGATTCACAGGCGCTGGCTGCCGCTATCGATCAGATCAGGCAAAAGCAGTTGGGTGTACACAGCCTGCTTGTGATTCGCCACGGTTACGCTGTCGCTGACGCGGACTTTTATCCCTACAATTCAGGCTCGCCGCACGATCTTGCTTCGGTCACCAAAACCATTACCTCCACGCTCACGGGAGTTGCAGTCGGCAATGGCTTGCTGAAGCTGGATCAACCGCTGCTTTCGTTTTTTCCAAAAGAGAGCCCGGCGAATCCGGATGAGAAAAAACGCGCCATCACGATCGGCAATATGCTGCACATGGAGTCGGGTCTCGATTGCGGCTTCCTTCCGGGCGAACAGGAACTGGAGCAGATGAAGCGCTCGGCAAACTGGGTGCAATTCGCGCTCTCGCTTCCGATGAAATACGATCCGGGGACGCATCCCTCCTATTGCAGCCCCGGCTACCACTTGCTGGGATCTGCGATCGCCGCTGCTTCCCACATGACCGAGGCGGATTTTGGCCGCAAGTATTTGTTCGGGCCGCTGGGAATCGGCACCGTGGTGTGGGCGGACGACCCGCAGGGACGCAATCACGGCTGGGGCGACAGCCACTTCTATCCGCGCGATGTGGCGAAGATCGGCTATCTCTATCTGCACGGCGGCGAATGGAACGGCAAGCAGATTGTGCCGCGCGATTGGGTGGCGATGTCCATCAAGCCGCCGACGGGCGGCCGCGGTGAGCCGGGCGGTTTCGGTATCGAATGGAACGTAGTGAATGGACCGAACGGATTGCAGTATGGCGGCACAGGCCGCGGCGGGCAGATCCTCATCGTGTGGCCGGATCTGGATATGATCATCGTGAGCACAGCTGGCGGCAATGCGGGACAACTCGCGCCGCTGATTCGCGCTGCGGTCAAATCGGAGTCCGCACTACCGGCGAATCCGGATGGCGATGCGCTGCTGAAACAGAAATCCGGGGATGCCGCGAAGGCTCCCGCTGCTGTGCCCATGCCGCCGATGCCCGCGCTTGCGAAGACAATATCAGGCAGCGATTATTCTCTGCCCGTCAATTCGTCACGACTGGATAGTCTGCGGCTCATCTTCGATCAGACCGCTAATGGCTCCTGGGTTGATGTGAAGTACTACGGCCAGCCGCTGCATATTCCACTCGGTCTCGATGGCGTCTATCGTATCGGCCCGTGGGGACCTTTAGGGCTTCCGGCCGGCGCGACGGGTAAGTGGACCTCGGAGACTGATTTTCTGGTCGACCTGAATTTGATCGCGAATATTAATCACTACACACTGGCAATTCACTTCACACCGGACAAAGCGATCGAAGTTACGGCGAATGAGGCGTCAGGCCTCATTCGCAATGGCCATTTGACCGGCACGCTGGATCCAAAATGATAAACCCTGGCAGGCCAAACGGCCTGCCCCACCGTGCTCCGCAAACTGTTGGCTGTGTGAGGTGAGGTGGCGCAGGCGGTTTCGCCTGCGATCTGCTGGAACAAGAGACGGCAAAACTATTCATCGGAGCGTTTCAGCGACGGCCACTCAGGCGGTCGCTTCTCCAGAAATGCGCGCACACCTTCTGTAAAATCCTCGCTCGCCATCAGGTCTCCGCGCATGCGGCGGCTAATCGGCGCCGCTTCCGCCCATTCGAGTCCGCGAATGCGTTCGCCATATTCAAGCCCCGTGGCGATTGCGGTCGGGCTAAATTGCGAAAGTTTTTGCGCTACTTCCAGAGCTTTGATTTTCGGATCGCTCGCGATTTCCGTGACCAGGCCAAACTTAAGCGCCTCATCCGCACTGATTGTTCTGCCCGTGAGGCTAAGTTCCGTCGCGCGCCGCTCTCCGATGGCCCGCGCCACTGCACGGAAGACGACCACAGGCCAGATTCCCACGCGGATTTCAGTCAGCCCAAAGCGCGCTTCCGGCGCAGCGACAACAATGTGCGCGTTGGCGGCGAGTCCCATGCCCGCCGCGAGCGCAATGCCTGGCACAGCGGCTACGATCGGTTTGCGCGCGCGCTGAATGGTTGTGAACAGACGTTCGTGCAGATCGACAAGTGCGTCCTGATCGGTGCCGAGAACCTCCTCCAGATCCATGCCGGAGCAGAAAGCGGTTCCGTTGCCACGCAGCAGGATGGCGCCGATCGCAGGGTCGGCTTCAGCGCGGCCAAACGCATCCAGCAACTGGCGGCAGGTGTTCGCATTCAGTGCATTCCGCTTCTCCGGCCGGTTAATCGAGAAACGTGCGACGCGATCGATAGTGGCAATTTCAATCACGACAAAACCTCCAACGGCAGTGCTTCGCCGCGCGGACGCTGCATCGCGACTTCGAGGGCCAGCGTCAGCACTTCACGCGTGTCTTTCGGATCGATTATGGCATCGCAGTGCCCGCGCGCGGCGGCATACTTCGCATCGAGCCAGCGCTCGTAGTCGGCGCGGGTTCGGGCAATCGATTCCTTCAACTCTTCAGGCATGCCGCCGCCCTGCTGCTTCACCTTTTCGAGTTCGCCGGCGAACAGCGCCTGCACGGCGGAGTCTCCTTCCATCACGCCGATGCGCGCCGTCGGCCAGCTGAAAGTGAAATTGGGATCGAAGCCCTGACCAGCCATCGCGTAATAACCCGCTCCGGAAGCGTGGTTAACGGTGAGCACGATGCGCGGCACGGTGGCGCACGACATGGTCTCGACCATCTCCGCGCCGGCCCGAATGATCCCCGCCGATTCCTGTTCCTGCCCCACCATAAAGCCGGAAACATCCTGCACATAAACGATGGGCGTGCCAAGGCGTTCAGCCAGTTCGACAAAGTACGCAACCTTGCGCGCGGTCTCGGTGTAGATAATGCCGCCAATGCGCGGTTTCAGAAATCCGCGCCGATTAGCGATGACCGCGACCGGGTGCCCTGAGAGCCGCGCCGTGGCGCACAGCATTTCCGGTGCATACTCCGGCTGAAATTCGGTGACATCGTCGCGGTCCAGAAAGCGGTGCAGAATATCCTCCATGTTGTAGGGGAGGCGATGGTCGGCCGGTAGCACGCCATAGATGCTATCGGCGGGCTGAGCGGGCGCGGAGATACGAGAGTCGCTGCGCTGCTGGGGTAAAGCACCCGCAGGCAGTGCGGACAAAGCAAGATTGCGGAAGCGCGCGCGAATCATCTCTAGGCAATCCTCGTCATTCTTCGCCATGTAATGCGCGACGCCGCTGGTCGCGGTGTGCAGATGCGCGCCGCCCAGAGTTTCCTGATCGATCGACTGCCCGGTTGCGCCCTTCACCAGATTGGGGCCGCCCAGGCCCATGAAGCTGGTTTTTTCCACCATGATGATGACATCGCTGAGCGCCGGGAGGTACGCACCGCCGGCGATGCACGGGCCCATGACCGCCGCGATTTGCGGAACATGCAGCTTGCGGCGCATCAGCGAGTTATAGAAAAAGATCCGGCCCGCGCCGTACTGGCCGGGAAAGATTCCGTCCTGATAAGGCAAATTGACGCCGGCCGAATCCACCAGATAAACGATGGGCGTGCGGTTCCGCATGGCGATTTCCTGCGCACGCAGAATCTTCGTGATCGTCTCCGGCCACCAGGCGCCGGCCTTCACTGTCGCATCGTTGGCCACAATGATAGCGGGGCGCCCTTCGATGCGGCCAAATCCCGTGACGACCCCGGCAGCTGGCGCCTGACCGTCGTAAAGATCGTAAGCGATCAGCAGGCCGATTTCGACGAAGCGCGTGCCCGGATCGAGCAGCCGCGTAATCCGTTCGCGCGCAGTCAGCTTCCCGGCCTTATGCTGCTTGTCGATCCGCTGTGCTCCGCCGCCCTCCCGAAGTTTGTCTTCGAGGTGTTGAAGGGTCTCAACCAGATGACGCATGTGACCTTTGCGGGCGATATCCTGAGCGTCGTTTCCCGCGAATTGCTGAGCTTCGGCCATCGATCATTCAGTGTAGCGTTTCGGTCCCGCAGTCGCCGCCGTACGTCACATGATATAAAATGACCCTTTCAGGAGAAACCTATGAAATTACTGATTATCGGTTTTGCGGCGTTCGCTATGGCTTTGACGACACTTTCGGCGGCGGACGTCGACCCGCTGCAGGCTAACAGCGACAACCTTCGGGCCGCGGTGGATGGGAAGAAGGGCGCCGCCGAAATCAAACGGCTGGCTGTTCTTGTATTGACGGAGGCGAAAAAAGAAGAGGGTCCCGCGGCGGCGGATGCGGACAAAGAGAACCATGATGCGCGCGTCAAATATGCGCAGGGAGTGGCGGAATATGCCGAGTACGCGCTCTATTCGGCATCGGTGGGCGCACCGGCGGCAACTGCGACCGATATGATCGCTACGCTCGAAGCGCAGAGCCCGAAAAGCAAGTATTTGACCGAGGATGCGTATCTGGTGGTGGCCAATGCGGCGCTTTCCGCGCAGCAGGCTGACCGCGCGTCTCAGTTCGCAAAGAAGGCCCTGACAGCTCCCAAAGGTGCAAAGCCCGAACTGGCCGACTCCACCGCGCACTACATCGTCGGCGTCGTCGCGGCTAATAAGAAGGAACTGCCCGTGGCGGACAAGGAACTTCGCGCGGCACTGTCGGGAATCAAAGGTGTGCCAGCAATGGAAGGACCTGCTTTGTATTTTCTCGGTGAAGCCGATTATACTTTGGGCCGTCAGGGCATGGACCGCACTCAGGCCGATCAGGGCATCAAGTTCATGCTGCAGTCCGCCTTGATTTCGGGCCAGTACCAGTCGGCGGCGGGAGCTGAAGCGAGAAGGATGAAGACAGAAATGGGAGAGAAATAGCGCTCACCTGCTAAACCTGGGCTACCGCTCTGTTAGATGGCGCGATAACGCAACTGCGTTATCGCGCCATTTACTTTCTGAATGACTACTTCTGCGAAGGCACCGCCTGGAGAACATACTTATCTCCCGCGCGATCGAACTTCAGGCTGGTCTTGCCCGATTCATCCGTATCGAGGACGAAGGCGTTTCTGGGCACGAAGACCCCACCCTTGTCGCCGCGGATGAGGAGGTATCCGGAGTTAGCTTCGCTTACCCTGTATTTCCCTGCCGGCAGGGTGGACGCTCCGGCTTTGAATTCGAACGGTACCTTGACATCAATGTCAGCTACCGGACTGGCCAGAGCCGATGTCGCAAAGACGGCGAACGCGATTACGCTATAGATGTGCTTTTTCATAGTTTTGTTTTCCTTTTGATCTGAATGTTGTAAGTGGAGACACACGTACACCGGAGTAACCGGGCACAGGCGTCTGAAGATGCCAACGTGGGAAAAAACTATCCCTCGATCTGAGGAACGATGTGAATCAACGAAGAAACAGTGTTAGTAAGCGATCCGGCGATTTCGTCTCGCTCGAATTGACTTACAACCCCAGTTTACTAAGTATCCCGCCGAACGCCAAATTCATAATTTCAATACGATCCATGCCATTGATATACAAAACCTTACTGCATGCGCCAGGGCGAAACGTTAGCCCACTTATCCAGACTTTGCTGTGCCCAGGCGGTATCTTTATCGGTGTGGCATGTGTTACAGGAGTTCGGTTCGCTGTATTGCGCAGTTAGCAGCGGGGGCATAAATCGAAAGGTGTGCGAGCGGACATTGACATTCGCAATCTGGTTCGCAACCTTCGGCATGTGGCACGCGACGCACTCCGCTCCCTCTGAATTCGCCGCATGGTGCGAATGTTCCGAGACTGTGAGCGAAGGGCCGTTGGGAGACTTCTCGCTATGGCAGGAGAGACAGAGCACGTTCGCCGGCCTGATGAGCTCCGCATTGTTCTGAGTGCCGTGAACGTCATGGCAGGCGAAGCACGTAATGCCTCGTTTATACATCTGGCTCTGCACAAAGTCGTTACCCTGCATGCGGTTTTTAATAGCCGCGCCATCGGCGTAATGGGTGAACGTTTTTTCGCCGAGCTTGTGTTCTTCGAGCTTCCAGTAATCGGCCAGCCGGGCGCCAGGAGTGTAGCCAACAGGCCAATCGTAGATCCGGCCATCGACAGGATTATTCAGCGGCCGGCCTTCCGTGTGGCATTGCATGCAGACATCGTTGGCGCGGACCGAATCGAGCCGCGCGGGGTTCACGATGTTGGCGCGGGAAGGAGAAGCAACGTGATCGCTGCCCGGGCCGTGGCATTTTTCACAGCCCACGTTCCACTCAGCAACCTCGTGCGATGCGGTGTTGTAGCCAACGGAGTGGCACCCGTCGCACAGCGGGCCGGTGGGGCGCTGCGCCATGTCATCGGGATAAACATTCGTCCACCAGTCGGTTCCGGGAGCGGGATGATAGGCGCGCCACAATTTAGCCTGCACGTCCCACTGAACAGGGTAGACGAAATAGTCGGTGCCTTTTTTATAGAAGTAGCGCTGCTTCCACTTACTGCCATAAACGAAGGCCACGTCGTCGATTTTGAATGTGACAAGAGGATTCGGTTTGGAAAAATCGCCTAATACGGCCTCGGGATGGACCTTTGGATCAAGAACGATGTTCGCCATGCGAGTCTTTTGCCAGGTTGCGTAAGTCGCGGAGTGGCAGGTTTCGCAGGCTTTCGACCCCACATAAGTGGCTGCCTGAAGCGAACAATAAGAAGAGAGGAAAACGACGACCAAGCCGAGCGCGCGCACGTAGCCGATTGTGGCACAAAGCCGGATCCGGATTGTATCTACATGAAGTAGTCTTTGACCTTATCGAGCAGGCCCTTTTCATGTGGATCGTTATCCACTGGCAGCGTATCTTCCAGTTCCTCGAAAATGCGCCGCTGCTCCCGCGTGAGCTTCGTCGGAACGCGCACATCGATATGAACGATCAGATCGCCGCGACCCTTGCCCTGCACCTCGGCAATGCCCTTACCCTTGATCTTGATCTGCGTCCCGTTCTGCGTTCCCTCGGGAATTTGCAGTTCGTGCGGACCTTCGAGCGTCGGCGCCTGAATGCGCGCGCCGAGCACGGCCTGCGCAACGTTGATCGGGATGCGGCAGTGCAGATCGTTATCGTGCCGTTCGAAGACCGGATGATCCTTGACGCCGAAGAAAATATAGAGATCGCCGTTAGGGCCGCCGTTGGTCCCCGGCTGGCCTTCGCCCGAAACACGTAAACGGTTACCGTCAGCGATTCCGGCCGGCACGGTAACCTTCAGCCGCTTGTTGACGTGCTTGTAGCCCTCGCCGCGGCAATCGCGGCAGACCTGTTTCACGATCTCGCCCGCGCCGCCGCAATGCGAACAGGTGCGCCTCACGGAAAGAAAACCCTGCGAGAACAACTGCTCGCCGCGGCCGTGACAGGCCGGGCACTGCATCATCGAGCTATCCGGCTCAGCACCGCGCCCACGGCAGCGCCCGCACGGTTCCATCTTGGGCACCTGCAGTTCCACCGCTTTGCCGAAGGCGGCTTCCTCGAAGGTCAGCGTCAAATCGTAGCGAAGATCGTCGCCTTTGGTGGCGCGGGGCCGGCCGCCGCGCTGCCCGCCCGCTCCGCCGAACATGTCGCCGAAACCGAAGACCTGGCTGAGAAGGTCGCCCAGATCCATTGATGAGGGATCAAAGCCGCCGCCCGCCGCGCCGGAAACACCGGCGTGCCCGTACGCATCGTAGGCCGCGCGCTTCTGCGCATCGGAAAGAACACCGTAGGCTTCGGCCGCTTCCTTGAATTTTTCCTCGGCTTCGGCGTCGCCCGGGTTGCGATCGGGATGAAACTGGAGAGCCAGCTTTCGGTAGGCGCTCTTGAGTTCCTGCTCGCCCACGCCGCGGCTGACGGCCAGAACTTCGTAATAGTCGCGTTTAATGGTCGGCATCGTGATCCACTGCGTTTGTTATATCTTGAGAATTCTCGAATCCGTGCGCGGCGCGGCGGGCACTGCCACCCGCACCATGGAGGGGCGCAGAAGCTTGCCTTTGAAATTATAGCCGCGCTGGAATTCGCCGATCACGGTGTTATCCGGCGCATCGTTGGTTTCCACGCGCTCAATGGCCTGATGGAGATGCGGATCGAACAGCTTGCCAGTCGCATCAAGGGGCTCAAGGCCGGTTTTCTTGAGCGACTCCGACATTCGCTGGTAAATCATCTGAACGCCTTTGGCGTATTCCGGGCTGTTGGAATCGGCCGCCACTGCACGCTCGAAGTCGTCCAGAATCGGAATCAGATCTCCCACTACTTCCATGCTCGCGTACTGCGATTGTTCCACGCGCTCCCGCTCCGTGCGCTTGCGAAAATTATCGAATTCCGCCTGTCTGCGCAGCAGCGTATCGCGCAATTCGTCGCGCTCCACGCGCAGGCCATCGCGTTCGATACGAAGCTGATCGAGTTCCGCGGGCGTGGCGGTCTCGGGCGCGGCAGTCGGGTTGGCGGACACGTCGTCCACTTTGATTTCAGAGTTTTCCACGGTTGGTTTCTGTTCTAACGTTGTCTATTTCAAGATTAGCATCGGGTAATAGCAACAGGCGCGGGCGGGCATCGTTTGCCGTACCTGGCCTAACCTTTTGATGCGCCGGATTACGACTGCGATTCGAACGCCTGCCCGATCTGCTGCACCGCCGAGATCACGCGTTCGTAGTGCATCCGCATGGGGCCAAGGACAGCAATCCGCGCCCGCACTCCCGACGGAAGATCCACCGTAACGCCAATCAGCGCCAGTTCGCCCATCGATGGGTGGGCATCTTCGAGCCCCACATGCACGCCCACGCGGCCATGCGAACGATCGAGAAAACGATCCAGCAGCGCCACTACCTGCTGTTTCTGCTCAAGCGCGCGGAACAGTTCATGCATTCGCTCGCGGGTCATATGCAGATCCAGACCGATCAGATACGAAGCGCCGTCCATGGCAAGCTGCGGATCGGAATCGGCGAAAAGCCCCTTCTGGCACAGCAGCGTGAGATGACGCAGAATCTCGTCATATTGCGCGCGCTCTTCTTCGATGCGGCGCAGCAGTTCGGCGCGGGCGCGCTCCAGCGTCCAGCCCGCAAAGTGGTGGTTCACGTAATTGCGCAGAAGCGTGAGATCGGCCTGCGGCAGCTCGCGATTCAGGGTAACCACGCGGTTGCTCACCATGCGATCCCGCGTCGCCACAATCATCAGCACGCGGCGGTCGGAGAGCGCCACCAGTTCGATATGTTCCAGTTCCTGCGACGAGACTGGCAGAGCAGTGGCAATTCCCACGTTGTGCGTGAATTCGGTCAGGATTCTCGAAGCAGTGGCTATGCGATCTTCGAGCGAATTGGCGGACTGCATGCTTGCGTAAATGCGCTGCCGCTCCGCGTGTGGCAGTTGCCGCGCCGGAACGCTGGCAGCAAAATCACGGAAAGCTTTATCGGTTGGCACACGGCCGGAGGAGGCGTGCGGCTGCGCGAGGTAGCCGTCATCGGCCAGATCGGCCATCACATTTCGGATAGTCGCGGGGCTGAGCGCAAGATGACGCAGGCGAGCAAGTGCCCTCGATCCAACCGGTTCGCCGGATTCGATATGGGCGCCGACAATCTGGTGAAGGATCGTCCGCTCCCGCGCCGTAAGTTGTCTCTGTGCAGACTGCATCGCTTCAAGCCGTCTGTTTTCACTATATAACGACGAACGGCGCAGCCAGAGCAACCCGTTTGCGACTATCTTAATTTAAGGAGGAGGATAACGATGAAAATGCTATTGTTTGTACTACTCTCGGTCGGCACTGCCTTCGCCGATCAGATAACACTGAAGAACGGGGACCGGGTCACCGGAGCCATCGTCAAGAAGGACGGCAACAATCTGACGGTCAAGTCCGATCTGATGGGCGACGTCACAGTCCCCTGGGACCAGATCACCGACATCAAAACGAATGGGCCACTAAACGTGGTGCTCACGGGCCAGCCTCCGCAAACTCCCGGCGTCAAAGAGACCATTGCCGAGACCAACGGCCAGATCACTCTTTCAGCCGGACCGAACGGACCGCAAACGGTTGCGCCCGCCGTGGTTGTGGCCATTCGGGATAATGCGGAGGAGGCTTCATACGAACGGTTGCTGCATCCGACTTTACTGCAGCTCTGGACCGGCACCGCGACGCTCGGCCTGGCAGGCACCGCGGGCAATGCGGTCACAAGTACCTTCAGCACCGGCGTGAATGCGTCGCGCACCACCAACCACGACGTGATTTCGCTGTACTTTACGGCCGTGAACTCGTCGGCGACGCTCAACGGCGTGCACTCCGGCACCGCGCAAGCCGTGACCGGCGGCTGGAAATATGACAGGAAGACCGGCTCGCGGTTCGAAATCAATGCGTTCAACGACTACGAATACGACAAATTCCAGAGTCTCGATCTGCGTTTCGTGATCGGTGGCGGTCTCGGCTATCGCGCATGGAAGAGCAGCCGCGGCACGCTGGCGCTTCAGGCCGGCGTCGATTACGACCGTGACAAGTTTTCTCCGGCCGCCGTGGCCGCATTCACCCGCAATTCCTCGGAAGGCTACTGGGGAGACGACTTCACCTACAAGCTCAACGGAACCACCAGCATCGTGCAGGGGTTCCGCATGTTTAATAATCTGTCGGATACCGGCGCCTACCGCGTCAACTTCGATCTGTCGGGCAACACGAAGCTGCACAAGTGGCTGGTGTGGAACGTTAGCTTCAGCGATCACTATCTGAGCGATCCTCCCGCGGGCCGCAAGACGAATGATTTGCTATACACGACGGGTGTTGGCGTTACGTTCGGGAAGTGATGCTGTTATCTGTCAGTAAGCAAGGGACACTCCACGTCCTCGCGCGGTCTCGTGACCTCTTCCTGCATGGCATACTTATTCGTCAGCAGTCGGAGAAACCGAGTTGCGCGAGGCGACAGAAAACGAGACGGTCATCCCGCAGCATCAAAGTCGAAGTGTGACAGGTCTAGAGTACCCGGACTGCCCGATCGGATCAACGGCAATTCGATTTCCCGATCTCCCGGCGCGTAAGATGAAGCTGAGCGCAAATCGCCGTGCACTTCTTTGTCGACGGCTTCAATGATGATCTGCTCGATTGTCGAGCCACGCGACGCGGCTAACTCCTCTGGCCCTTCCTAATTTCCGGTCGGGACTTTCTCTGCATGGTCGATGACGATAACATCCACCGGCACATCTTTCACTTTCACCAGCTTCAACCCGAGCTGTTTCTCAAGTGCATTGAAGATGTTTGGAAGTCCACTGCCCGGATCGGTAGCGGCTTGCGGAGCCGGCGCATCGCCGCCGCCACGACCAGCAAGCAACGGCATGTTGGCAAACATCGCTGCAGAAAGGCCAGCGCAACCCTG
>Ga0182024_10009229_pt1 | contig 20471 bp, 19 predicted proteins | sample P32metaG_FD_120480 | JGI IMG/M metagenome (GOLD analysis project Ga0182024, IMG submission 120480) | Permafrost microbial communities from Stordalen Mire, Sweden - P3-2 metaG (Illumina Assembly) | ecosystem: Environmental > Terrestrial > Soil > Wetlands > Permafrost | place: Sweden: Stordalen... | reverse complement strand
CAGCAAGCTGCCCTCGACTCGAGTCCTGGCCGGAGAGCTGCAGGTCTCCAGGGGTGTCGTAACCGAGGCGTACCAGCGGTTGACTGAGGACGGCCATCTTTGCGGCCGGCGGCGGGCCGGGACCGTGGTCGTGGCCGCTCCGCTGGCTGTCGTCAGCGGCCCGCCGCCGTCAGCGCCGGCCAAGCGTTCACGGTCCGCCAGCTTGTTCTCGTCCTGCCCGGGTGCGGACATTTTCGATGTACTTCGCGCGGCCCCCGCCGACGTCGACCTTTCCCCCGGTGTACCCGACCTCGGAGCGTTCCCACGCAGCGCATGGCTGCGCGCCGAGCGCGCCGTGCTAAGCGACCTTCCCGCATCCGCGCTGGGGTACGGGGACCCGGGGGGCACGCCTCAGCTGCGAACGACGGTCGCGGGCTGGCTGGCCCGGACCCGAGGGATAAGAGTGGCGCCGAGCGAGGTGATTATCGTTGCCGGAGTCGCGCAAGCTCTAGCGCTCATCTGCTTGGTGTTGCGCCAGGAGGGGATCTGCCAGGTAGCAGTGGAGGACCCGGGGTCGCTCGGGACGCGCCAACACCTGCAGAGCTGGCAAGTCGGGACGCCGCCCATCTCGGTTGGCTCCGAAGGCCTTTCCGTCGAGGAACTCCGGGCCAGCGGCGCTCCAGCCGTCTTACTTACTCCCGCGCACCAGTTCCCGACCGGGGTGGTGCTCGACGGGGAGAGGCGTCGGGAACTGATGGGTTGGGCCGCTGAGGGCGGTCTGATCATCGAAGACGACTATGACGCCGAGCACCGCTACGACCGTTCCCCCGTACCTGCTCTGCGCTCGATGCTGGCAGACCAAGTCTTTTACGTGGGGAGCGTTTCAAAGTTCCTGGCTCCTGCCATGCGGGTCGGGTGGGCCCTTGCACCGACGAAGTACCGGGAGGCGGTGCGCTCCGCGAAGCGCAACGCTGACCTCGGGAGCGCGGTGCTACCGCAGCTCGTCCTCGCCGAGATGATCCGGTCCGGAGAAGTCGAACGTCATCTTCGGTTCTTGCGCAGGCGGCATCGGCGCCGGAGGGACGCCATGCTCCAAGCCATCTCCGCGCACCTGCCCCTCGCGAGCGTTCACGGCGCCGCTGCCGGGTTACACCTGACGATAACTTTCGGCACCGACATATCCGACCTAGACGTGGCGACGGCGGCACTTGCCAACGGGGTTAAGGTGCACCCATTGTCGTGGCACCGCCAGCGCCCCGGGACTCCTGGGCTCGTTCTGGGTTATGCCGCCAGCACTCCGAGCAGCATCAGCGAAGGCATCGCCACGGTCGGCCGGATCGTAAGCAAGGCCACACAGTCGTAATGGAGCCGGCGCAACAGTTCCGGATCCTGGGATGACGGCTCTGTCCAGCATTCCGTGCAGCCTTCGAGGCCGGTTGCTACGCGCAGTCCGCTCTAGCATGGTCCTCGCACAGCCCCGAGGCGGTGGCCGATGACGGAAGGTGGCGAGCAGTTCGGAATTCCGGGTCGAAAGGGACCTGGTATTCGCGACCCTCGCTAGGTCGGAACTCACGACCTATGGGGTGACGATTGGGTGCAGAAGCACCAGCGGGATCTCCCGCTTGGTCTTGCGCTGGTAGTTGGCGTAGTTACGGTGGTCCGCGGTTACGAGCGGCCACAGCCTGGCCCGCTCGTCGGGACCGGCGATCTCGGCTCGCATCGCCTGAGGCGGTTTACCACCCACCGAAACGGTTACCTGCGGTTGGTCGCGCAGGTTAAGGAACCATGCTGGGTCGCGGTCGTCACCTCCCCGTGACGCCACAACGACAAAGGTCGACCCCTCCTGGTAGGGCGAGGTGAGCAGGGTCGTTCGAGCTTGACCGCTGCGCCGCCCAACGGTGGTGAGCTCAACCACCGGCATCCCGCCCGCAGACCACCCAAGTCGGCCGCGGGACGCGCCGAGCACGAGGCGGTGAACACCGTTCATGAGTTTCAGAACCAGGTCTGAGGGCACATCGCGATCGTAGATTGCGCGTCCGTCCCTCGTCGGGGCGTCACCTCGGGACCGAGCCGGAGCCGCGCTTCCACCGACCGATCACGGGACCCCTTTTCGTACTTCGGGTATTTCACACACAGCAGCATGACAGCTACTCCAGCGGGGTTGCATCAGCCACCGCCGCGATGATTTTCTCAGTGCGCTCATTGAGTGTCTCGTCTGATCGAGGCACGCGGTCAGGGTCGACCTTCGGTTTCGAACCCCGAAGGTCGGGTGTGAAGGATTGGCCCGGGCCGGACACGATCAGCTTGGCCCCAGTGGATCGTTGCGGTGACCTCTACGGCAAAGGGTCGTTCCACTGAAGGGTCATCTCTGGACCGGTGGGGCCGGTGTTCCCATCGAGTCGTCAGGTCTCCTCGAGCGGTCCAGCCACCGCACGCATGATCGCTTCTAAGTGGGCCCGCGCCCCATCGAGATGGGGAAAATCTGTGTTCTCGGACCGGAATACGAGTGCGAGGTCCGTACCGGCAAGGAGGATCTCGTCCGCCCCGTCGCGATCGATTAGGCGATGAGCGAGGGACCTCAGCGTCTCGAACTCTTCCGGAGACGCACCTTCGCGCTCAACGATCTTCCGGTAAACGTCGCCGACCTGAGCGAAGGTCGCGGCCGGCAACGGCACGACCTCAGTCATGCCTCGCAGCCGGCCGAAGAGTTCGGTTTCCATCGTCACGTAAGCCCCAAAAATGACCGTCCGACGCAGTTCTCGCCGCTTCACCTCCGCGACGATGGCATCCAACAGGCTGATCAGCGGCAACGGAGTGAGCGTCTCCAACTCCTCGGCACAGACCTGCGGCGAGAAGGCCGGAATTGTCGCGATGTCAGCTCCGCCCGCCGCGAGTTGCTTCAGCAGCCCAGCGAGGTACTCCGCCAGCTTTCGGGTCTCTCGACCTTCTGCCAATCCCATTACGTGGCGAACGTCTGCGTGGATCATCACGAGGTGCGGAGAGAGACCTCGCGCGAGGTGGGCCTCGACCAAGGAGCGGTAGTAGAAGACCCCTGCGCCGACGCCCAGGCCAGCTACGAGGCCCAGCGTCTTCAGCTCAGCTCTGGTCGTCATTGAAGTCCTCCGAATTGATCGCGTCGCTCGAGAACCCCAAGCGCTTTCCTCATCGTGTTACGCGTGGCGGATCGGGCCCGGCGAGCAGACAACTGGCCAGAAGGGCGGCGGCGTGGGTGTAACGCTCTTCGTCCACGCCGGACGGGTGGTTTCCAAACAGATCGGTGAGGAGCCAGTAGTGGGCGGTAGCCCCGACGAGCACGGCTGCGATTGCCGGCCAGTCACGATCGGCTGACTGGTCATCTGCAAGACTGCTGAGGAGGGCGGCGACTGCCTCGTGGTTGGCCGTGATCTCCCCGTCACGGTAGCGGGCCAGGAGGTCGGGAAAGTCTTGCAGCCCTCGAAAGAGAAGTAGGTTGATATACCGGTCGCGCTCCATTCGACGCAGGCCAGCAGCGGCGACGAGCTGCAGCAGAGCCTGCACTTCTGCGATGTTCCCCCGGCGAGGCGCGTCGCTCGGTTCCAGCGCTTGGCGGAGCTCGGCACGGTCAGCCAACAAGGCTTCCACGCCTTCGGCCAACAGTGCCTCCTTAGAGGAGAAGTGCTTGTAGAGGCTGCCCGACCCGGGTGAAAGGCCGACAGCAGCCTCGATCTGGGCGACCGTGGTTTCCTTGTAGCCACGCTCCCCGAACAGTCGCATGGCCGCTTCGAGCAGCCGTTCCCGGGTCGGTCGAGTGTCGCTCACACCCGTTCGACGGATCCACTCGGCGCGCCCGAGCTAGGTGGGTCTAAGCGGTACTGCTGGGTGGTCCACCCGCGAAGCCGGTGAAGACGCGGGACTACGAGCCCGTGGAGAATACGGTGCTGCCGGGCAAGTGCGGCGGCCGCTTCCTGGGACTCTTCGCCCTCCAGGAGGGTGGCGTCCGCTGAGAGCTTTGCGTCGCCCTTGGGTTTGCCCCGAGGTCCGCTCGGTCGTAGTTCGACTCGGGACGTATGACGAAGGCGTTTGGCCTTTCCGCTCGTGTCCCAGGTCCGGAAGTACGCGACGTCACCGTTGACCACGACGTTCACAGTGGTAGTCACTGGCGTGCCGTCACGTTTATAGGTTGTCAGCGAGCTGTACCTGCTCGCCGCCAGTGGATCGAAGAACGCGATCACGGGTGGAACTTGGCGGGGCTTCATAAGCACATACTAGCAAGTAACTACTTGCTTGCCAACTTTGGACAGTCAATTTTCGAGTTCGGTAGAGCCCGAAGGTCGGGTGCAGTTCAGCGTTCCGCTCTTCGCCGGATTGGAAGTGCCTCGAGCGCGCCGGCTGCGGCACCTAGCCCAGATCCTCTGGAGCCGCCTCGACCGCAGCGTCCTCTGGGTTGATCGCGGAACTCGGCCGCCGTGACGCGGCACCCGAAGCGCGGGGCCGATGGCGACGAGGCCGGTGCGGCGTCGTGATCCGACTGCTTGGCTTGAGCGGTTCCGCGCTGTCCGGCTCGACGCTCAATATGTAAAAGGGGCTGTGTCCGCTTTCGACGTCTGGCACGAACTTGGCTAGGGCGGATAGCTCTTGGCGTTTGGTCCCTTTGAAGGTGCGGGTCACTTGGACGGGCCGACCAGCCGCGTCGCCCCCCTCAACACCCACAAGCGCCACGTGCCCGGCGTCCGCTCTAGCATGGTCCCTCGCACGGCTAGAGGTTGTAGTCCAAAAGTAGTCCAAGGCAACTAGATGGACGGCTCTGCCGCCTTAGCACCGCACAAAGCAGCATGTCAAAGGCACAAGCCCTCGTAGCTCAGGGGATAGAGCGTCGGTTTCCTAAACCGTGCGTCGTAGGTTCGAGTCCTACCGGGGGCACCATTCCATCCATTGCGCGAACCTTGTTCGGTTCGCCGCCGGCGGACACGGAACCACGGGACGATCCTGTCACGGCTCTCGAGGCGCAGCTCGTGGACGGGAGCCTGCAGCGGCGCACGAGGAAACTCGCTCGTCCGTCTTCGTTGCCCTCGAGCCTGGCGACGAACCCGATTAAGCCACCGCGTACCGGGCGCTCTTTTCCGCCGGTGCGATGCTGAGCCCAGCGCAAGCCGCCCGAGTCATCGATGCCAAGCTGGTCTAGCGAACTGACTTTCGGCTCGTGTTCGCGATAGTTGCATGCGCCCACTTCGGCACGATGGAGGCAGGCCCTTGACAAAGATATTGCACATTCGGGGACCGTCTGCGGCGCTCGCCTCACGGGGATCTGGCTCGAACCTCAACTACCAGAGACAGTTCCATTTGGATCCAACAGTGACCTCAAGTAATCCTCCATCTTGTCGAAGCTGTCTTCCTGGCCGTCGAACTTGGTCGTCACTCCGCGAGTTTCGTGCAGCTCTACCGTCTCGACGGCCTCCGCATCCGGCCAGCCCTCGAACAGCCACGTCTCGACGATCCGGGTCGGCTCGACCTCTAGCTAGGTTCCCCGAAACGAGCACTCGGTGCCGTCTTTCGTCACGAAGACCATGTGGTAGTTCTCCCCGACGCGTAGGTCGATCGAGCACACCGCCAGCTTGTCCTCCACAAAACGGACAAACCATAATGTACGGAGTAATAAAAGAAACTGACGTAGAGATCAGCCCCGAAATGTTTGCGCCTCACTTTGTAGGCCGCCTAGAGTGAACCTGACCAGGCCGAACCTTCGGGCCTGTACGCAACTGGGCACGGAGCGAACCGGATCATAGGCACCTCCCCTGCCCCAAGGTGCAAAACAAGGCACCTGAGGTGCCCCAGCTTTCTGGCCTAGGCCATGACCGAGGAGCACAACGCGATGGCGAGAGATGAGCGAAACCCTGGAGTGGTGAAGAAAGGTGGCAAGGGCCGGCTCGAACGACCGTGAACGGTCGAGTCGTTCCGATCGGCCAGCTGTCGGATCGTGACGTACGCGCGTGGCGAGATCTAGCTAAACACGCGATCGAGCCGAACCCCGTGTTCGAGGCAGACTGCATCATCCCAGCGGCGCGCTACCTCCCCAACGGGGCCGAGATGTCACTCGTGATCGCCGAGGACGAAGGTCGTTTCTTCGGCTGTTTCCCGGTCATCCGGGTCGCGGCGGACGTCGCGCCGAGTGCCACGTGGCCTGGCATCGGGCGTCCTGCGTTCACAACCCAAGTACGGCGCATGCGCTGGGACCTAACTCCGCTCATGAGCGAGGAGCGGGGTATCGAGGCGGCGACGGCCCTGTTGTCGGCGCTCACCCATCGCGGTGGCGCCAAGGGTGCTGGCATCCTTGTGCTTGAGGCGCTCGACGCCGACGGCCCGGTCTCGTCATATATCGCGTGCGCCGCTAGGAAGCTCCGGCTACCGGTCCAGACCTATCGGACGTGGGAGCGTCCAGTGGTGCGACGGCGGGATGAATTGACGTACCGGAGCATCCACGGGGCCAAGTCTCTTCGAAAGATCGCACGGTCGCGCCGCCTACTCGGCGAAAAGCTCGATGGCGAAGTACAGCTTGTCGACCGCAGCGCAGACGCCTTGGCCGTCGACGCACTCATAGCTATCGAGGCTGCTGGCTACAAGGGCAAAACGACGGGACGCCGGCAAGGTCTGTTGCGGGCCGCTCCGGGCGCGACCGGAGGCGCTCTCATGAGCCACCCCGGGGAGCCCGAGTGGTTCCGTGAGATGTGCGATGGGTTCCGATCGGCGGGCCGCCTCCTCCTTTACAGCCTGCAGGTCGGTGACTCGGTCGTCGCCATGCAGCTCATGCTCCGCGGCGGCGAGGGCCTCTTTGGCCTAATGATGGTCTTTCAGGAGGATTACGCCCACTGGTCTCCTGGGGTCCACCTCGCTCTCGATTCCATCGACCGTTTCCACGAGGCGACGGACGCGCAATGGAGCGACACCTGCACCTACGAGGGCAATGAAACGCTGCTCCGCTTGTACCCGGACCGGCGCAAGGTCTCAACCGTCCTGGTCGCCGTCGGCGGACCACTCGACCGTTGGCACTTCCGCCTCTACATGGCGTACCGGTACTTCTTCGCTGGTGGTTCGAGGTTCAGGCGTCTATACCTGCGGCGGCGCCTCGCGCGCTTGTGTGACGCCATACGGAAGGCTTTAGGCGTCCCCCGTCCAGTGCCCAAAGTGGCCAAGAACCCGTCGTCGCCGGAGTTGTAGGATGCCGCCTGTGACGACCGCACGACTATTTACATTGGGACCCGTTGAGATGGACAACGACACTCTGCGGCTCGGAAGTACGAGACTGCCATATTTTCGAACGAGCGACTTTGCCGATGTCATGCTCGAGATCGAATCCATGACAAAAGCTCTCATTGGAACGGACGCGGCCTCACGTCTGGCTATTCTCGCGGCCTCCGGCACCGGTGCTATGGAAGCAGCAGTTATCAGTACATTTACACGGCTAGACAAGGTCCTCGTCGTCGAGGGCGGAGACTTTGGACGGCGCTTTGGACAAATATGCAGAGTACACGGGATACCCTATGAACCATTACACCTAGCATTTGGCGAGGAGCTGACCCTTGACCATATCCAGAAATATGATGCTAAAGGCTTCACAGGTATGCTCGTCAACATCCATGAGACATCAACAGGCCAGCTGTATAACATCGACCTGATACGGAGCTTCTGCCAGGCGAACCAGATCTTGCTAGTCATAGATGCCATCGGCTCCTTTTTGGCTGACTACTATCACATGGATAACTTCAAAGCCGACGTAACGATCCTCAGCTCCCAAAAGGGCCTGGGTCTTCCCCCAGGACTATCGCTCGTAGTCGCCAATCACTCGACTTGCGAGAAAAGAATCTTCCCTAATAGCCCTACATCTTTCTACTTTGCCCTGTCAAGATATTTCACTGACATGCTACGTGGGCAAACCCCGTTTACTCCCGCGCAAAGCATAGTCTACCAGTTGCATGACAAGTTAAGGAGGATTACCCAGGCAGGAGTAGAATCGTACATACACCATTCTGCCATGCTTGCATCGGATCTCCGCTCGCGTCTGACTTGCTTGCCCCTCGTAGTTCCCGAGTACAACCTGTCGAACGCTCTGACCCCTGTCATATGCGAGAAGGCCTACGACATCTTTCTTCGTCTAAAAGAGGAGCACGATATGTATGTAAACCCGGCCGGCGGTGACTTTAAAGAAGTCCTTCTCAGGATAGGGCACCTGGGCAACCTCACCGTCGATGACAACAGGAGCCTGGTTGAAGCACTCCAAATTGTGATGACATCGTGAAGGCGATTCTTATGGCCGCTGGAAAAGGAACTAGAATAAGCCGCCACATCGGTGAACTTCCGAAATGCACGCTCGACATTGGGGGGGAGTCGCTTATCAGCCACACTGCCAAAATGCTTCTTGCTAAGGGAGTAGATGTCAGCGTTGTGTTAGGGTACAATAAGGAAGTTGTAATTGACTCGTTGGCGGGCTTGCCGATATCGTACTTTCACAATCCGTTCTACGACCTGACGAATAGCATTGCGTCACTCTGGTTCGCGCGCTCCGCTATAGGCAGCGACGATCTCATCATCGGCAACGCCGATGTCTATTGGGACGAGGATATCTTCGCTGCATTGAATAGTGGGTCCAAGGACCCGGTCATGTTGGCGGATTCCTCTCGTGGCGAGGAGGGTGACTATCTGTTTAAGTTTGAAGACGAGAAGCTCTTAATGTACGGTAAGGATCTCCGAGGTTCCGATGTGTCGGGCGAGTATGTCGGAATAGCCAGGATCGGGCAGGAGTTTCAAAACATATTCCTTGGTAAGATTCAGGCTCTTATTGATAGGCAACAGCACTCTTTGTGGTGGGAAGATGTTTTATACTCCCTTATTCATGATGGGCAAACAGTATATGTGACCGATATACGTGGCTTATTCTGGGCGGAAATCGATTTTATCGAAGACTATGAGAGGATAAGGCAATATAGGCAGCAGAGCGGTGCGTTAATGAGGTTCCCGCGTAAGGCCGCAGCGATGGCGGTTGCGCCCGGTGAACCCAGGGCTCCCGGCGGGGCGCCGGGAAGTTCGTGAGATGTGAGCCTCGCTCTTTCATGCTGAGAGGTGGATGTGTGGTTACGCCTTCAACGGCTTCATCTTCTTGATGTGGTGCGGTCGGAGGCGCCTCCCATGGCGAAAAGGCGCTGACAACCCGGCGCTGTGCTGCGCTGCGCGCTAGCTGCTTCACCACCGGCAACCTAGGCAGGCGCACTGTACCTTGTTTATCTGGTCCGGCCCGATGGCTTGTTTACCAGGGGTAACCCCAATCACTGACCTACGGACCATTGGCACGACGTTCTCATACAGCGGATGGCGCACTCGGCGCCCTTGTTTCTCGGGGCCGCATTCACGGAAACCTCTCTGGTCGTGCTGAACCTCTGAACCTCTCCCTGGACGACAAAGTCCTGGAGGTTTAGAACCGCCTCAACCGGCGCTCGAACGCCGTGCCGCCGCACCTTTCTATTTGCTACCCGTTCCTGTCGTCCGACCAAGTCACCGAACCCGTGCTCGACAGGCTCCGGGGAGTTTTTGGCTCCTTTGGCGCCTTCGACTATGAACTCAGGGGGTTTTAGGAATGGCGGCCTGCGGCCCGATCGGGGCCATTTCAAGGATCTCCTGGAGTCGTTCTCCCTGGTCAGAGTGGTTCGAGTAACGTCCTATTACTTCCGCGTCACCTGGACCGGCCGACCAGCCGTGTCGCGGCCCGTGAACACCCGCAGGTGCCACGTGCCGGGCGTCCGCTCTAGTATGGTGCCTCGTTCAGCCAGAGATTGCGGTCCGGCTCCAAGGCGGTGGTGGTGGCCACGGGGATCACCACAGCTGGTGACCAGGAGGTCCTCGACCTGGCCGTCGGCCACAGCCAGGCGGAGACGTTCTGGGCAGAGTTCTTGCGTGTGCTACGCAACCGGGGCCTGGGCGGGGAGCGCCGGGTCAAAGTGCCCAAGGCCTCGGCCGACATGGTCGCCGCCGCACTGCGCACGGTCTTCGCGCACCCCGATCCCACCGAAGTGAGCTCTGCTTGGGACCGAGTCGCCGACACCTTCGCCGCCCAGTTCCCCAAGGTCACCGACCTCATGAACCAGGCCAAGGCTGACGTGCTTGCCCTTAGCGCCTTCCCCTTCGAGCACTGGCGCAATCTGGTCTACAAATCCTTTGGAGCGGGTCAAAAAAGAGATAACGCGACGGGCGGATGTCGTAGGCATCTTCCCCAACGACGATGCCGTTGTCCGCCTCGTCGGCGCCGTGCTGGCCGAACAGCACGACGACTGGGCCACACAGCGCCATTAGTTATCCGAAGGCTCGATGGCCAAAATCTGCCAGCGGCGCGACACTGAAGCCCAGTCAGTGCCAGAGCTCGTTGCTCTTGGCTGACGGCACCGAGGATGACCTCAAAGCCCACCATTCCGTGGGACCCCCCGTGAGAGGTTAGCACCGCATAAAGCAGCAGGTAGAAGGTACAAGCCCTCGTAGCATAGGGGACCAGAGCGTCGGAGTCGGTTTCCAAAACCGTGCTCGTAGGTTCGAGAGTCCTACCGGGGGCACACTCACTACCGGGGGCACTGTTGCCCTGGGCGAAGTTTGCTGCAGCTAAGTGCGGCCCGAGGTTAGGTGCCCGCCGCGGAAAATAATCTTACCCATGACCGGCTCGTCACTCCCATGAACGGGCGGGGTTGGCCCAGGGACGACGGGATACCGCCGAACGCTCATCTTCAAGGTTGTCCCAGTCGCGTTGCGGGGTGCGCCAGTCTCCGTACATGCTCTCGAGTTCCCGTGCGTAGTCGGCGTGCCGGAGCCAGGTCCGGCCCAGGAAATTGAAGGCCACGAGCTCTTGGTCAGGTATTCGAGCTTCGACCTCGATTTGGCGTCCCGCCGGCACGCCGTAAGCGTCTTGGCGAAGCGTGCCGTAGAAGTAGTAGCGAAGCATGCCGTCCACGGGCTCGAAGACGAAGAACTCGAACTTCGTACGGTGCCGGCGGAACGTAAACTCTGTCACGCGACCGTCGTTGTTGTGGAGCCGCATGTAAGGCTCGAAACCCGCTCTCTCTAACGCTGGTACCGCGCTAAGGAGCCGCGGGATGTCCTCGTCGCGGAGAGCGAGGTCGGCGTCACGGTCGTGGGCGAGCAACTGCCCTTCGCGCGCCCACCCGAGCAGCATGCCCGCCCACACCCAGTACCGCCCCACGAGTTCCGTGCCGCCGAGCACGTCGTGCAGGCGGCGAACGTCGCGCAGCAATTGGTTGACGAACAACCGGTCGTTTACCCATGTTAGGGGTCTGCCGAGAAGCGGGATCGTCGACAGGCGCAGGGCGTCAGCCCCCCTGAGGGGCAGGCGCAGGTGGTACAAAGAGTCTTTGAGGCGTTCGAGCAAACTGCCAATAACCGGGAACTGGAACAGGCGCAAGGCGGCCGCTCTAATCGCGCGCCGAGCGCAACTGCGAAGCCCGGTCACGTTACCCATTATCGGACAGATGGTACTAGCTAATCGCCACAGCCACTCGCATGCTCGGACGTGTCCGTCCGCGCCTCGGGCCCCGCAACCGGGACAGCAGGTCCTTGGTCGAGATGCCTGGGATGTACGCCACAGTGCGGAAAACGCCCATCTCCATCGGGACACGATAGAGGCAGAGCATAAGTTCGTCATCAAGGTCATCGCCGTCGAGCCAGCTCGAGCGTCGCTACCCTTTCTGGCAGGCACAGCCGCTCTGCGGCCGTGTAGCGACTAAAGCACCTGCCCTGAGCGAAAGCCCAGGTCACGAGCGGCGCTATGCGTTTCCCTTGCCGGGCCAGCCCGTGCCCGGGCAGGCTCTCACGAGGGACCAGACGGACCGCCGACCGGGCTGCCAGCCTGGGGCCCGGACGCAACTTGCCTGGCACTGGCCCATCCTCTCGAGGACTGAAGAAGTCACCTCCCGGGCCTTACCGGTCAGCCTTGGTAGCCTGGCAAATGTGACACTCTTCTACGTCAGCCCTTCGACTAATTCCCCTTGGGGCGGCATCCGCGTCATGTACCGGCACGTGGACATCCTCAATAAGGCCGGCATTCCTGCATCTGTGGTCCACGACATTCCCAACTTTCGATGCGACTGGTTTGAGAACTCGACAAAGGTGGTCTCGCTGCCATTGCAGGTCACCGACGCGGATGTGCTTGTCATCCCTGACGTCATGAATGGCTTGCTTACTTCTTTGGCGCCGGGTATCCCGAAGGTTTGCTTAATTCAAGGCGCGTTCATTGCATTGTCGCGTTCCGACCCCCTGCACGATCACGCTTTCTCGACCGCCAAAGACTTGCTAGGGTGCACAGCAATATCTCAGCAGAACCTCGAGCTCCTTGAATATGCGTTCCCAGGCAAGAGGTTTCGGCGTATTCATCTTTCGATCGACCCTAACATGTTCCACCTTCCCGAGAAGCACCCAGGCAAGCGGATCGTCTATATGCCCAGGAAGCTCTCGAGGGACTCCCGGATGGTGTTGAACATTCTCCGGTCACGAGGTTCTCTTGCGGGATGGGAGATAGTCCCCATCGACCACATGTCCCAATCTGAAGTGGCGGAGACATTACGGTCTGCCTCATTGTTCCTCAGTTTCTGCCATCATGAGGGTTGCCCAGTGCCTCCGCTGGAGGCGCTAGCGAGCGGTTGTTCCGTCATCGGGTATAACGGGTTCGGCGGGCGTGAGTATTTTGAACCGCCGGGCGCAGTTCCCATACCAGCGGGCGACGTCTTATCCTTTGCCGCCGAGGTCGAAAGGTGGGCCCAGAACTTTGACGCCGACGAGCATTGGCTGACAGCCCAGCAGAGGTCGGAGAAGGCTCTAGCCAGTTACTCTCCCGAACGAGAAGCGGACGACGTCGTCTCGTTCTGGAGAAATATTTCGCTGGAGATGCCAAAGTCGCAAGGGACGACCTATATCATCAAGCGACATGATGTCGTCGAAGGGTCCTGGCGAGGGATTTTCCGAAAGTCTGCCAGTGACTTACGGGCTGGGATGCGGGAGATGGCCACGGAAGCAGCCACGACGGTACGTCTCTGGAAGTTAAGAGCCTGAGATCGTTGCAGTCTGGGCCACTCTCTCTAAGAAGGTACCTTTGGCTGTCTCTTAACGGAGAGGCGCCGTAAGGACTGTTTGAGCACGCGAATTGGGGGCCGCATGAGTACAGAGACCGAAGCTGACGGCGACAAGCGTATTGCCCAAAGTACGTGGGTGGTGGCGCGACCAAATCTACGCGAGCGTACGTCGGCGACGGCATCAACCATAGCCCCACGGATCAAGTAGTGACGCTGCTTGTGCTGGAGTAACTTCAGGTCAGCGACGGCCTCAGTATCCCCAGCCGCCGTGAGGCGGTCCAGATTGGCGATGACCACTCGCCTAGCGCCTGAGGACATGGCGCGGCCGTCAGTTGACCAATTTTCACCATGCTGCCTGTAGGCCACCGTGACCACGTCGGCACGAACGTAGGGGCCGTGGTCCACGAGCCTGTACAGCAAGTCGAGGTCGTCGGCCCCGTCGAAGGCAGGGTTGAACCCACCGGCGGCCGCCATCGCGTCGCGCCGTATTACCATCGTCGTAATCGATGGACGATTGCCCCCCGAAAGTACGGTATGACGAGTGACTGGGCCCTGCTGACGGGCGGTTCGTACAGGCTCTTTGGTGGCGCCGCGCACGACATCGAACGCAGAATACGAGGAGACGGCGGCGCTGTTGGTGGCGAGGGCGCCTATGGCTGTCGAGAGGTGATTCGGGTACCAGATGTCGTCGTAGTCCAAGAACGCCACGAACTGTCCCCGAGCATGTTCAAAGCCTAGATTGCGCCCTCGCGCGACTCCTCCCCTCGTAGTACGAACCACACTTATCCGTGGGTCGATGCTGACCAACCTGCAAAGGGCGTCTGGGTCGGGGGACCCGTCATCGACCACAATGACTTCCCAGTCCGTGCATTCCTGGCCAACGACCGAAGCCAGCGTCTCGGCCAAGAACGGCGGCTGGCTGACGTGCGTCGGGATGATTACGCTTACCAGTGGCGAAGGAAGCGATGTTGGGCTCACGCGTTCCGCTTCCTGTTGCGCGGCCTCTTGTGCGAGGCGAGGTGGCCCGAAGCAGCCTCAGGAAAGGTACCGCGGAGGGAGCCAGGCATGTGGCGGGCCCCGTGTATTTCGCCGGCAGGACCATATTTCGCTGGCAGGGTCATACCGACCAGAGTAGTTGCGGCGTCCCGGGCGCGGAAAGGACTCAACAACACGCTCTCGGCTGGTTGAAACGGTCCCGGGCCCGTTGAAATGGAGCGCTAGCGTTGGCTGACCATATCCGCCGGCTGAAAGTACGTGGACGCGCCCATGACGAACCACAGGCAAAAGGTGATCGGCATGCTGGGGGGCATGAGCTGGGAGTCCAGCGCGGAGTACTACCGCCTAACGAACGAGCTCGTGCGCGAGCGGCTCGGCGGGTTCCATTCCGCCCGAGTGGTGCTCGGGTCGGTCGATTTTGCGACTATCGAGCGCCTCCAGGTGGAGGACCGGTGGGAGGAGGCCGGCCAGCTTCTAGCCGAGGTGGCGATGGGGCTCGAAGCCGCCGGGGCCGAGGTCCTTTTGCTGTGCACCAACACCATGCACAAGGTCGCCGACCAGGTACAGGCGGCGGTTTCGGTCCCGCTGCTCCACATCGTCGACGTCGCAGCACTCGCCGTCAGAGCCGCCGGGCTCTCCGCAGTCGGGCTGCTCGGGACGGCGTACACGATGGAGCAGGATTTCTACCGCGACCGGATGGCCCGGCATGGAGTGCAGGTAATGGTGCCCGCCGCAGGCGATCGCGCCGAGGTGCACCGGGTCATCTTCGAGGAACTGGTCCTTGGGGTGGTCCGGGACGAGTCTCGCCGTGCCTACCGGGAAATCATCCTGCGCTTGGTGGACCAAGGCGCCCAAGGCGTCGTGCTGGGCTGCACCGAGATCGAGCTGCTGATGACTGCCGCCGACAGCCCGGTGCCAGTTTTCCCCACCACACGTTTGCACGTCGAGGCGGCCCTGGCTGCCTCGCTAGGGCCCTAAGGGCGCTCCTCGGGGGGGCGCGAATTCATCGTCCCGAAATATGGCTGCTCTCGGCGGGTGTGGACAGGGCCGTAGTCTTGATGATCATGCCCGGGAGTCGCGCCGCCGTCGTCCGAACCCGCTCCGCCGACGCCTCGACCCGCTCCGGCACGCCAAGAGGCAAGCCGACGATGTGGGACGGGTACGACAGCCCGGGGTGCTGGGACGAGCTGTTGGTCGACAGGAAGGCGCGTTATGCCTGCGACGGGGTGGTGCGCTACCTGGGCCTGCTCGGCGACGACCTCGCTGGGCGACAGGCGGCGGCGGAGCTCGCTATCCGGTCGATGGGCATCACCTTCACGGTGTACAGCCAATCGGCCAACATCGACCAGGCGTGGCCCTTCGATGTGATCCCCCGCGTGATCTCGACCCAGGAGTGGGCGCAAATTTCGCTCGGCCTGATCCAGCGGTTGACCGCGCTCAACCTTTTCATCGACGACCTTTACGGCGACGCCAAGGTCGTCGCCGATGGCGTCTTACCTGAAGAGGTCCTGTCTTCGTCGGTGAACTACCTGCCCCAGTGCAAGGGGATCCGCCCGCCCCAGGGGGTCTGGGCCCACATCTGTGGAAGCGACCTCGTGCGTGACGCTGACGGCACTATGTACGTGCTCGAAGATAACCTGCGGGTGCCGTCGGGGGTCTCGTACATGCTCGAGAACCGCCAGGTCACCAAGCGCGTCTTCGCTGACTTGTTCCGCGACCTCGACATCCACCCCGTCGACGACTACCCCAACAAGCTGGCCGGGCTTCTCGCCGACCTCTCGCCCCACCCGGGGGAGGTACCTGTCATCGCGGTACTGACACCCGGTGTCTTCAATTCTGCTTACTTTGAGCACGCCTTTTTAGCCCAACAAATGGGTGCCCATCTCGTGGAGGGCAAGGACCTCGTTGTCGAAGCGGACGATTGCGTTTACATGCGCACAATTGCCGGGCTCGTCCGGGTAGACGTTATCTACCGCCGGGTCGACGACATTTTCCTCGATCCCGAGGAGTTCCGGGCCGATTCACTCGTCGGCGTGCGGGGGCTAATGCGGGCTTGGCGGTCGGGCAACGTCGCCATTGCCAACGCGCCCGGGGCTGGGGTTGCCGACGACAAAGTGGTTTACTCCTACGTGCCGGCGCTGATCCGCTACTACCTGCACGAGGAACCCAAGATCCCGAACGTGCCGACCTGGCTCTGCCATCGCGACGTCGACCGGAGCCATGTCCTGGCGCACCTCGACGAGATGGTCGTGAAGCCGGCTAACGGGTCCGGTGGTCACGGCGTATTCGTAGGCTCGATGGCGACGAAAGGTGCGAAAGAGGAGATGTGCCGGCGGGTCGAGGCCAATCCCCGCAACTACATCGCGCAGCCCATTGTGAGCCTTTCCACTTGCCCCACGCTCTCCAACGGGCGCATCGTGCCGCGACACCTCGACTTGCGGCCCTTCATCCTGTCCGGCGACCAGCCTTACGTGACCGCGGGCGGCCTCACCCGGGTCGCTCTCAAGGAAGGCTCCCTTGTCGTCAACAGCTCCCAGGGCGGGGGCAGCAAGGACACCTGGGTTATCGACCCGACCGTCGTGCCGGCGCACGGCCACGGGCATCAGGTCCAGGGCCAACACAGTCAGGCTCAACACGGTGAGGCACGGTCGTGACCAGGGAGGGTTCCACGTTGTTGTCAAGAGTTGCTGAGTCGGTGTACTGGGCCGGACGCTACCTCGAACGGGCCGAAGCCACAGCCCGCCTGGTACACGTCCACACGGAGCTCTTCTTGGACCTGCCAAAGGCTGCGGGCGCGAACTGGGCGCCGCTGTTGGCGGTCACCGGGAGCGGCGAAGCTTTCCACGATCGCCACGCAAAAGCGAGCGAGGAGGAAGTCGTCGCCTTTCTCGCGACGAGCTCGGACCATCACGGCTCAATTGTTTCGTCCATCGCCTGTGCCCACGCCAATTTGCGCGTTACTCAGGCGATCTTGCCCAGCGAGGCATGGGGGGTCCTGCACCGGCTTCATTTGTGGGCGGGGAGGACGCGCAACAGGGCGGTCGACCGGCGCACTCGCCTCGCCTGGACTGACCAGTTGATCCGTCAATGCCAGCTCTTTTCGGGTTTGCTCGAAGGCACGATGAGCCACGACGACACTTATGCGTTCCTCGTGATCGGCCGCGACCTCGAGCGGGCGGACATGACGACCCGGGTCCTAGACGTCCAAGCTGGCATGCTGATCGGCCGGCACGACGGCGCCGGCCCGTACGCCGACCTGATGTGGATGGGGGTACTCCGTTCGCTCTGCGCCCTCCAGATGTTCCGCCGCATCGCCGGGCCGATGGTGTCGGGCCCCGCGACGCTCAACTTCCTTCTCCGCGACCTGCAGTTCCCTCGCTCAGTTGAGCGCTGCCTGGTCGAGATTTCCCGTGCCCTGCTCGAACTGGTGCGCCACGACGATCCGATGGCGGGTTGTGCCGAGGTGCAGCAGTTGCTCGAGGGTGCCGACCTCGCTTCGCTCGGCGTCGACGTCCCGTCGGCTGTTGCGCTTCATGACTACGCCGACAGTCTTCAGCAGGGTCTTGGCAAGTTGCACGAACTGCTTGTCACTACTTACTTCCAGATGGAGCCCTCGCCCGCAATACCGGCACCGACCCCGACGGTGCTCTTGCGCGTATGAGCATACGAGTTGCCCTGGAGCACCACATGTCTTACCGGTTCGACCGGACGGTAAGGCTTTCGCCCCACGTTGTGCGCCTGCGGCCGGCGCCCCATTGCCGCACGCCGATATTGGCTTACTCGTTGAGAGTTTCGCCCCCTGGCCACTTCCTCAACTGGCAGCAGGACCCTTTCGGCAACTATTTGGCTCGCCTTGTGTTCCCCGAGCCCGCCCGGGAGCTCGTCGTCGACGTGGACCTGATCGCCGACCTTGGTGTCATTAACCCCTTCGATTTCTTCGTTGAAGAGACGGCGGAGCAGTACCCATTTTCCTATGACGCCTCACTGCTGCGCGACCTGGCGCCGTACTTCTCTTACGACGAGTCGAGCCCGTTGGTGGCCCAATGGACCGACGACTGGCTGCGTTCGCCAGCGGGCGGGCCAAATGGGCTGCGCATCGTCGATTTCCTCGTAGAGGTCAACCAGCGCGTTGCCGGCTCCGTCGCTTACACCGTGCGCATGGAGCCCGGCGTGCAAACGCCCGACGAAACGCTGGAGAAAGCGGTCGGGTCGTGCCGCGACAGCGCTTGGCTGCTCGTGCACGTCCTGCGCCGCCTCGGGCTCGCCGCTAGGTTCGTGTCGGGTTACCTGGTCCAGCTGCGCCCCGACGAGAAGCCGCTGGACGGGCCGGCCGGGCCGCTTGCCGATTTCACCGATCTCCACGCTTGGGCGGAGGTCTACCTGCCCGGGGCTGGCTGGATCGGCCTCGACCCCACCTCAGGCCTCTTGGCGGGGGAGGGGCACATCCCCCTTGTCTGCTCGCCGCACCCGGCGTCCGCCGCCCCGATCTCAGGGGCAACAGAACCTTGCGAGGTAACGTTCGAGTTTTCCAACACGGTCAGCCGGCTGGACGGGCCGCCCCGTGTGACACTGCCTTACTCCGAGGAGCAGTGGCGCCGGGTCGACGCCCTCGGGTACGAGGTCGACAAAGCGTTGGTGGCGGGGGACGTGCGCCTCACCCTTGGCGGCGAGCCCACATTTGTTGCGGTCGACGACATGGAGGACGCGCAGTGGACAACTGCCGCGGACGGGGAAGACAAGCGGGCGCGTGCCGAAGTGCTCGCGCGGCGGCTGCTCGATCGCTTCGCGCCGGGCGGCCTTCTCCACCACGGGCAAGGTAAGTGGTACCCCAACGAACCACTGCCCCGGTGGCAGATCGCCCTGCTCTGGCGCTCCGACGGCGAGCCGCTCTGGGACGATCTTTCCCTGCTTGCCATCCCTGACGTGCATGGCGCCGGCCCGGGCGGCGCCGGCACAGGCCCTGTCGACACCGGCAGCGCAGCGCGGGACGCGGGTGCGGTCGCTCGCGCCATCGCCGGATCTTTTGGGTTGCCAGAGGATTGCTGCATCCCCGCCTACGAGGACCCTCTGCACCTCCTCCAGGTGGAGGCCCAGCTGCCCGGCGGCGAGCCCCCGGCCACGGACATGCCCGCCGCCGACGGCTCCCTCGCCTCGAGCGGTGCTCGCCTGGCAGCGGTCGCCGCTCTCGACGAAGCAGGCCGGGGTGGCCCGGTCGGGTGGGTTATCCCCCTGCACCCGGTCGCCGATGCGTGGCCAGGACCGCGCGATGAGGACCAGCCAGGCAAGCATGTTGGCGAACCGAGTGGCGAGCAGCCTGGTTGGGCGACGACCCGCTGGACATTGCGCCGGGGCTTTCTCGCCCTTGTCCCGGGCGACTCACCGATCGGGTTCCGGCTGCCCCTAGGCTCGCTCACCTGGCGGCCCGAGCCACCCGAGGAGCCCGAGGTCTCGCCGTTCGACGAGCTGTCGCCGCTGCCGGGCGGCAGGGCTGTGCGAAAACGGCGAAAGGCCAAGGAAGTCAAGCCGGAGGAGGTGCCGAGGGGCGCCCTGTGCGTCGAGCACCGGGAGGGCAAGGTCTTTGTTTTCTTGCCGCCGGTGCAGCGTCTCGAGCAGTTCGTCGACTTGGTCGGCGTCGTGCAGGAGGCTGCCACCAAGCTCCGCCAGCCCGTCGTCTTCGAGGGTTACCTGCCACCTGTTGACCCCCGCCTGGTCCGGCTCCTCGTCACCCCTGACCCGGGAGTCCTCGAGGTCAACATCCACCCGGCTCGTTCGTGGCCTGAACTGGTGGACATCACGACCGCTGTCCACGCCGAGGCCCGGGCCACCCGGCTCGGGACCGAAACGTTCCATCTCGACGGTACTCACGCGGGCACTGGCGGCGGCAACCACTTGACCCTCGGTGGGCCCACTTCGGCCGACAGCCCTCTTCTGCGACGGCCCGACCTGCTCAAGAGCATCATCACCTACTGGCAGCACCATCCCTCGCTCTCTTACCTTTTTTCGGGCCGGTTCATCGGGCCCACAAGCCAGGCCCCTCGCGTCGACGAAGCTCGCCACGAAAGCCTCTACGAGCTCGAGATCGCCTTCGCCGAGCTGGACCGCATCGCCGCCGATGGCAAACCAGCGCCGCCTTGGCTGGTGGACCGCCTGTTCCGGAACCTTCTCGTCGACCTAACCGGCAGCACGCACCGAGCCGAGCTGTGCATCGACAAGCTCTTCAGCCCCGGCTCCGAGCGAGGGCGGCTCGGGCTTCTCGAACTGCGCGGCTTCGAGATGCCTCCGCACCCACGCATGGCCCTCGTGCAGGCGCTTTTGGTCCGAGCTCTCGTCGCACGGTTCTGGGCCGAACCGTATGCCGGCTCACTGGTGCGCTGGGGCACCGAGCTCCACGACCGTTTCCTTCTG
>Ga0182024_10009228_pt1 | contig 20473 bp, 20 predicted proteins | sample P32metaG_FD_120480 | JGI IMG/M metagenome (GOLD analysis project Ga0182024, IMG submission 120480) | Permafrost microbial communities from Stordalen Mire, Sweden - P3-2 metaG (Illumina Assembly) | ecosystem: Environmental > Terrestrial > Soil > Wetlands > Permafrost | place: Sweden: Stordalen... | reverse complement strand
GCACCGTCACCGCAACGATCTCCTTCTCGAAATGCCCGGACTCGACAGCCGCGACCGCGCGACTCTGCGAGACGAGCGCCCACTCGTCCTGCGCCTCGCGGCTGACGTTGCAGCGCTCGGCAACGTTCTCCGCGGTCAGACCCATCGGGATGTACACGTTGTAGAGCGCCCCCTCGGAGCCGTCCACCTTGTGGTTGAGCTCGCCGGGGCTCCCCCGTCCGACGCGACTGACGGCCTCGACACCCGCGGCGATATAGGTGTCGCCCTCCCCGTTCTTGATCGCGTGGAACGCCATCCGCGTCGTCTGCAACGAGGACGCGCAGAAGCGATTGACCGTGCACGCGGGCACGTGGTGATCGATGCCCGCGAGCAGACCGGCGACGCGACCGACGTTGTAGCCGGACTCGCCCTCGCCGTAGCCGCACCCCATCATCAGGTCGCCGATCGAGCTCTGATCGACTTGCGGGTTGCGCTCGATCAGCGCCTTCAGCGGGATCGCCGCGAGGTCATCGGCACGAATCGATCTGAGCGAACCCTTGACGGCGCGGCCGATGGGCGTGCGGATGGCATCGACGATCACTGCTTCGGGCATGTGCGCATGTCTCCTTGGTTGAAGCTTGGGAGCGCGAATCCTATGGAAAGGCTCGATCGGGCTCGGTCCGAGCGCCTGACGCCGTGCTCAGTCGATGCCGTCATAGCCCCACTCGGTCACCAAATCACGACCCAGATAGTCGCTGATCGCCACGACCTCTCCCTTGAAACGGCGACGTAGCTCGAGCATGAACTCCTCGTCCGGCGGCGGAGGGGCGCGGTAGACAACTCGGCGCCAGAGGGCCCGAAACGCCTCGCTGCGCAGCGGTCTGGGCGTGAGCGCATTGACGGCTCGCCCGAACGGCCCTGCTGCGACCGGATTCAGACGGGCAACTCGTGCGGCGTTCGCCAGGTGGTGGAGTTGCAGGGAGCGCACGCCCTCCACCGGCTTGATCTCGATCGTCTCAATCGGCGAGCTGTCGTCCACTTCGAGGAAACGCAGCACCGTGCGCACCGTCGCCACGTTGTCACGGCGAAAGTCCTCGTAGATCAGCACCAAGACCTGCTCTGGTGGAAACACGGCACGGAAGCGACTCAGCTGCTCGACATACCGCACGTGGTCGGAGTACTGGAGCGCATCGGGGTGGTGGCAGCGGCGCGGGATACGCCTCCCCTCGCGCCTGACCTCTTCCAGCGCAACCGCCTTGCGGAGATCCCGCTGCGACTCGACATTGCTCGAGACCATTTGCAGATGGAACGAGCGCAGGAAGCTTGCCGGCTCTCGCAGAATCACGATTATGCGTGCATCGGGTTGCATCTCGGCGATGGCGCTCGGGGCAGCGCGCGACCTGAGGTATTGCGGTGAGGCGTCGCCAACGAGCTGCTCCGGACTCGCCGCAGAGAACAGCGAGAGGTAGCCGTCAAGCGTGCGCAGGCGCTGAGCCGCTGGCGATCGGACTCGGAAGCGAGAGCGCAGGTCGGACGCGAAGTACAGCGGCTCCTTGACGTCGGGCATGAAGATCTGCGGGTGATTCTTCAGCATCGAGTAGAGGGCGGTGGTACCGCACTTTTGATGGCCGGCGATGAAGAAATCGGGCACCCTCGCCGTGGGCGCGCCGCCAGCAGCAGGCGCGGCCTCCCCAGCCACGACCTCCTTCAGCTCCGAGACGCCGGTTGAGCTGGACGGCTCCGCCCCGGGCATCGATTGCTCAGCCGACACCGTCATAGCCCGAGTGTAATGAGATCACGCGTCCAGACACTTCGGTAGCCACGCGTCCAGACACTTCGGTAGCTACAAGTCGAGACGACTCACACCCAGCTCGTCGAAGCCCACGTGGTGCGCCAGCTCGTGCCGCACGGTGCGGGTCACCTGGTCGCGCAGCAGCTCGGCGTCGTGGCCGAAGTCACGGCGGAGCGTATCGCGAAAGATCACGATGCGATCGTGGGCGTTCTCGCGCGTCGCACCGTCCCCCTGGTAGAGCCCGTAGGCGCCACGGCGGCGCCCGCCATCGGAGATCACGACCGCCACGTGAGCCAGCGCGTTTGAGAGCAGCTCGGGCAGGTCGTCGAGTGCGTCGCGCACGAGCTCCTCGAAATCGCGGTCGTCGAGCGGATCGAGCTCCATGAACTCGCTTTCCTCAGGGTCCACCGCGAGCCCTTCCCGCGCAACCTGCTCGGAGTAGCGGACGATCTCCTCGAACTCGCTCTCTGACTCGGGGTCGCGCCAGCCGGCGAGGCGCACTGCCACGAACGCCGCGGCGCCCATCAGGGCCGCCGCCACGATCATGCCGAGCGCGACGTCCTCGAGCGCCCTGATCGGGCCGATCGTACTGAAGCCCTGCCCGACGACGATTACGACGAGACCCAGCGACAGCGCGATCAGCGCCCCCACGCCCGCGCGCCGAAGGTGGCCGGAGGCGCTTGCTTGCGGCCTCGACGAGCGCATCGGCGCCTATCTGAGCGTGCGGACGATCACGAGCCGCTGGACCTCGTTCCTGCCCTCGTAGATATGGGGGAGCGTGTAGCTCCAGCATGGGGTGTGCATCACGGTCAGGATAGTCACTCAGCGTCTCCTCGTGAGGAGACGAGATTCCAGGGACGCCCGATCGCGAGCAGCGGCCCGCGTAGGCGAACTACTTGAGCGTGCGGGCGATCACCAGCCGCTGGATCTCGTTGGTGCCCTCGTAGATCTGGGTGATCTTCGCGTCTCGCATCATGCGCTCCACGGGGTACTCCTTGACATAGCCGTAGCCGCCCAGCACCTGGACCGCCTCGACGGTGACGGCCATCGCCGTGTCCGAGCAGAAGACCTTTGCCATCGAGGAGTACTTCCCGCGCTCGGCATCGCCCCGGTCGGCCATCGCGCATGCCTTGTAAAGCAGCTCGCGGGCCGCGGCCGTGCACGTTTCCATGTCGGCCAGCTTGAACTGGATGCCTTGGAACTCGTTGATCGCCTTCCCGAACTGTCTGCGCTCGCGGGCATAGGCAACGGCGTAGTCCGTCGCCCCCTGGGCGATTCCAACGGCCTGTGCCGCGGCCCCAAGGCGGGTGCGCTCGAGCGTGCCGAGCGCGACCGACAGGCCCTTGCCGACATCGCCGATTACGTTCGCGCTGGGAACCCGGACCTGATCGAAGATCGGCTGACCGGTTGGCGAGGCACGGATGCCGAGCTTGTGCTCGAGCTTGCCGACGCTGAACCCTGGCCGGTCGGACTCCACCACGAATGCCGTCATCCGCCGGGTCTCGCGGTCTGAGACCGCGAAGCAGACGTAGAAGTCGGCGACGCCGAGGTTCGAGATCCAGTTCTTGGTGCCGTTGATCACCCACTCGTCGCCGTCCTGGACGGCGGTCGTCTTCATTCCGGCGGGATCGGAGCCGGCCTCCGGCTCGGACAGGGCGAACGCGGGCGACCACTCCCCGGTCGCACACCTCGGCAGGAAGCGCTCCTTCAGCTCCTCCGAGCCGAAAAGCTGGATCGGCAGCGTGCCCAGCTCCTGGACCATCAGGATCAGGGCGCACGCCGCATCGACCTTGGCGATCTCCTCGACGGCCATATTCAGCATCAACGTCCCCGTCCCGGTTCCGCCGTACTCGGTCGGAAACGGCAGCCCGAGGATGTCCTGCTCGGCGAGCAGGTTGCGCACGTCCCACGGGTATTCGGCCCGCTCGTCGATCTCGGCCGAGCGGGGGGCGATCTTCTCCTCGGCGATCTGCCGGATCGTCGCGCAGAAGTCGAGGTGCTCCTGGGGAATCGTGTACACCTCGCTCACCGCCTGCATGGAGGTGATCCTAGTGATGAGAGGTCCTTCCCGCGCCGCCGATCGACACGCTCGCGGTGATCGTCTCACCACGGCTTTTGAGCCCACCGGGGAGCTGAGGCTCATGGGCCCCACGGCAGGCTCGTCGGTCATCGCTAGGCTGATCCCCATCGATGACCGTCGGCGATCAGGACTCTCAGATCGAGCTCGATCCCGAGCGGGTAGCAGCTTGGCTCGCTGAGGACCCAAGCCTGCAGGTGATCGACGTGCGGGAGTCCTACGAGCGCGAGGCCGGTCATATCGCGAGCACGCGGCACATCGCGCTGGTCGAGCTGTCCGGTGCCGGGGCGACGGTCGAGCGCGGGCGGCCGGTCGTCTTCTACTGCCGCGTCGGCGCCCGCTCGACAATGGCCGCGCAGGCATTCCGTGCGTCGGGCTTTGAGGCATATTCAATGCAGGGGGGGCTGATGCGGTGGGCGCAGGAGGGCAGGCCGCTTTCCCCTCGAGCCGGATACGTTGCCGATCACTAGCGTCTGACGATGAGAGGAGACCAGATGGAGGCTTCCACCGAGTATTCCGGAGTGAGGAGGGGCAATGGCTATGCGGTCGGGCATCTCGACGACCTCGGCGATGGCCATGGCTTTCGCAAGGTTCGCAGGGGCCTGGACGTGACCGCATTCGGGGTCAACGCAATCATCATGCCCGCCGGCTATGAGTCCGGATTTCACGCTCACGAGACCCAGGAGGAGCTTTACTTCGTCCACCGCGGCACGATCGAGATGGAGTTCGGAGACGGCTCCGTCGAGCGCCTCGCCGAGGGCGCCTTCGCGCGCGTCGACGCCACCACCTTGCGCAAGACGCGCAACGTCGGCGAGGAGGACGCCATCTACGTGTGTGCGGGCGGCAAGGACGGATACGTCGGGCGAGACGCGCGCGTACCCGATGGCGAGGAGCGCGTGGGGCCGATCGGCGGCTCAGGTGGCCAAGGCTGAGGACGCCTCGCAGAGACTGCTGCGCATCACCGACGAGCTGGCGATACCGCTCTCAGAGATCACCGTGCGCGCAAGCCGCTCGTCGGGACCCGGGGGCCAGCATGCCAACGTCACGGCCTCCCGAGTGGAAGCGAGCTTCGACGTGCTCGCCTCGCCCGCGCTGAGCGAGTCCCAGCGCGAGCGCGCGCTCGCGCGCGCCGGGCCCCGACTGGTTGCGATCGCCCAGGACGAGCGCTCCCAAGCACGCAACCGCGAGCTCGCGCTCGCGCGGCTGAGCGAGCGCCTCGCACGAGCGCTAGCGGTCCCCAAGCGCCGTCGCGCGACCCGTCCCACCGCGGCCTCGCGCGAGCGGAGGCTGGCCGCCAAGCGCCGGGGGACCGAACGCAAGCGCGAGCGTCGCCCCCCCGAGGAGCCTTAGGCTGGGAACACGAGCCCGCAGCGGGCGCACAGCTCTACGCCGGCCTTGCGCCCGTGACGGCAGGAGACGGCGTTAGTCAACGACAACGGAGCACTTTGTTCACAGCGACCGAACCATCCCGTTCATAGCCCAGCGGCACGAGGTTGGCGTCGAGCCAATCCTGATCGGGCAGGCGCTCCACCACGATCAACGGTCGACAGCGTTCGATCGTAAGCATGGCGCCCGCCAAGGCCTGCTGCTCATGACGCTCGACATCGAGCTGGATGACCGCCACTGACCGATCTCCGCCAATCACCTCGTCGACGGTTACCAGATCTACCTCCTCGGTGTCCCAGCGGCTTGCTCGCGAGAGATCTTTGACGACCCAACTCCCGCCGCCGCTCGGGAGACCCGTGCGGTCGCTGGTCGCGAGCAGCGCCGTACCCCCACCTCGGGCATCGAGCGCAGCATGCGTCAGCACCACATTTCCGAGATCGTTGAGCATCGCCGTGATCTGCGCGCACCGGAAGCTCTCATAGTTTGGCTCGAAGCCCCACACCAGCGCCCCGTTTCGACGCGACCGCGCCAGCGCGGGCAGAAAGTCACCAAAAAACGTGCCGGCATGCACAATGTCGCCGTCGGGATCCACGCCTCGCAGCAGGTCGATTGTCTCGGGCTCCCAGACGCGCGATTGCATGATCCTCTGCGCCTCATGCTTGTCGCGGGAAGATCGCGGCACGCAATAAACACCGTGCTCATTGCTCGCCACGATGCAATCGAGGGCGCCGGCGTGCGACGCAGCGTCGTCTCGCGGCAACAACGATCCGACGACCACCCTTGAGTAGTACGCCCAGCCGCGAAGACGCCACAAGCGTTGCACGATCGGCCGCGGAAGCACCTTTGCGAGCCGAGCCCCCGCCTTCATCGAGCTAGCGTACCTCAACCGAACCGCCTGCACGGCCTAGTTCAGCAGCTCCTTGACGTAGCGCTGGTGCAGGCGCCCGAGTGACGTTTTCTCGGGATGGAAGCCGATCGCGCTCCACAAGAGCCCGGACGCGGGCGCCCAGGCGATGATCAAATAGACCCCCAGCGCCAGCGCCGCACCGCGCAGCCGGCGCGAGCTCGAGAGCGCCGCCAGCGGGAGCACCCACAGCACATACCAGGGCAGGACCCAGCTGAGCGTCACCAGCAGGGCGACGCTCGCCCAGCCGCACGCGGTAAGCGAATCACGCCGGCGCCACGCCTGAACGCAGCAGAGGAGCACCGAGACCCCCAGCACGGCGGTAAGGATGAGGTGCAGGAATTCGGTCTCGCCGCCGCTCCCGAGCGCCAAGCCGATCAGGTTGGGCACGCTCACGTTCGTCACCAGCCGGCTCTGCGTGCTCAGGTCCGGGATGTGCAGGCCGAAGGCGATCAGGCTCGCGGCGCCGAGGAGGACGCCGGCCGCCGCCATTCCCAGCACGACCTGCGCCAGTCGCCGACGCGAGGCGAGCAGCCCAGCGAGCACCACCGGGATCAGGACGCCGCCGGATGCCTTGATCGCCGCGGCCGTCACGAACGCGGCGCCCGCCCCGACATCCGCAGGCGAGAGCGCGGGCAGCCATCCGCCCCGCCGCGCCGTCCGGGGGTCGTCTGCCCGGCTCGTCGGCTCCTGAGCCGGAGGCTCGTGCGCGCGTTCGCGTTCGCGTGCGCGTGCGAGCAGCAGCAGGTAGAAGCCCAGCAGGATGAAGAAGACCATCAGGAAGTCGTTGTGGTCGCCCCCTAGCCCCCACACCAGCACGATCGGGTTGAGCCCGACGAGGACTATCGCCACGACGGGGTCTCGTCCGAGCAGTCGTGCGCACTTCCAGACGAGAACCATGGTCGCGAGGCTCGCGACGGCGATGATGCCCTTGAGCGCCCAGAAAGAGGCGGCGACGCCGAGTGGCACGACGGCGAACGTCAGCAGCGTGAACAGCGGCCCGTATGGACTGAGCAGCTGGTGCCAGTTGCTGAGATCGTAGCTCGGGTCGTTGTGCGGCTCGAGGATCGGGATCGTCGTGTAGGGGTTCAGGTGGTGCACGACCTCCATGCGCCCGTAGTTGATGTAGTTGAAGATGTCCGTCAGCGCCAACGGCGGCGCCAGCAGGTAGATCGCGTGCGCGGCCACGATTGCGGCGATCGCCCAGCGGGCGCGCAGCCGCGGCACGTACACGAGCGCCAGCAGGTAGCCCGCGTACATGATCACGATCGCACCCGTGAACATGTACTTGAGCGTGTTGGTGTTGCGCGTGAGCCCGGGCCAGATCCCGCCGAGGGGACCGGCCATCCAGTGCGGAAAGAAGTCTGAGTGCGTCGTCGGTGAGAGGATGCTCGGCCGGTTGGCCGCCATCGCCACGACCAGCAAGCTGCACGCGACGATCGCCAGCAGCGCGAGCGCGCCGATCCGCTGCGCGACGCTGGTGCGGGCGAGGTCGTTCGCGCGCCGAGCCCAGAGCTCACGCCCGCCCCTGGCCCTCAAGGCGCCGACTGGCGTGTCCCGGAGGGGAACTGTTCTCGCGTCGCTAGACATGCGTGAGGGCCCGCCTAAGCGAGCCCTCAAAGATTAGACCTATGTCGCTGCCGTCAGATCGATTGGACGTTGACGGCCTTGGGGCCCTTGTCGCCCTGCTCGGGGTCGTAGGACACCTTCGCGCCCTCCTGCAGCGAGCGATAGCCCTCGCCGTTGATCCCAGTGTGATGTACGAACAGGTCCTTGTCGCCGTCATCGGGGGTGATGAATCCGAACCCCTTGTCGTCGCTGAACCACTTTACGGTGCCAGTAGGCATATGTGGGAACTCCTCCACGGTATGTGCGTGCTGCTACGCGGAGGATGCTGCTTAGAGCTTCGACCTGCGAGCGCTTGCACTACTTTCGCCGGTCTTATGTGCCGGCCAGACAGCACGACCGTAGCAGGTCGCCGCGGGCCCATGTTGTCGGGATGTTGAAGACTGGACGATCGGTCCCCTGCCCGGCATGGGCCTGCGAGCAGGCTAGGGTGCAGTCGATGGGCGTCACAGCCGAGGCAAAACTGGGGACGGCAGAGGAAAAGCCGCTCACGGTGAGACGCCTGCTGCCTCCTGGAGGCCCGGCCACGGTGCTGCAGATAATCGATGGCCTCGGACTGCGCGATCTGGGGTCGGAGCCCGCGCGGCGCCCGTACGTCGTTCTGAACATGGTCAGCACGGTGGACGGTCGTGCGACCATCGGCGGGCACTCGGGGCCGATCGGCAGGCGAGCCGATCGGGAGCTCTTCCACGGGCTGCGCACCGTGGTGGACGCGGTGATGGTGGGCGCCGGGACCGCTAGCGCCGAGCGCTACGGGCGGATAATCCGTGAGGAGGCGCACAGGCAGCTGCGGCGCGAGCGCGGCCTGAGCGAGCAGCCCCTCGCCTGTATCGTCTCCGGCCGCCTGTCGCTGCCCGCAGACATTCCGCTGCTCGCCGATGCGACGGGCAGGGTGACGATCATCACGGCGTCGGCGGCAAGCCTCCCCGAGTGTGCCGCCCACGTCGACTACGTGCGGGCGGCGCGGGACGGCTCGCTTGACTTGCCGGCCGCCCTCGCCGAGCTGCGCGAGCGATTTGCGGTGCGCACGCTGCTGTGCGAGGGCGGACCTCATCTGAACTCGACTCTGCTCGCCGCCGGGATCGTGGATGAGCTGTTTCTCACGCTCGCGCCCAAACTTGCCGGGAGCGACGGGATGAGCGGCGAGGCGCTGCGCATCCTCGCCGGTCCGGCGCTCGGAACGGTCGTCGAGCTAGAGCTCCTGGGGGCGCTGGAGAGCGAGTCCGAGCTCTTTTTGCGCTACGGCGTCTGCGCCTCGGCGCCCGAGCGCGTCTCGCGGGAGACGATCTCCAAGAGCTCGCTGGCCAAATGACGTCCCTCTGCCGCCTGGCGCGGCGTCGCGGCGATGCGCACCACGACCTCGTCGCCGTCGAGCTCCTCCAGGGTTATCCGCGGGACGTCGCGCAGGGGCGTCTGCAGAGACTTCTCAAGCAGCTCCTGCAAGTCACCGGGCGTCATGCCCGGGCGCAGCCGGGCGCGTAGGTTCACCGCCTCCGGCTCACGCAGCGGCAGCACCGCCACGTTGAGGACGACGCTGTTGGGCACCATGATCGAATCCTCGCCTTTCGCGAACGTCGTGTACAGCAGCCCCAGCGAGCTGACCGTGCCCTCGAGCTGACCGGCCAGCGGACCACCTTGCAGGCGCACGCGATCGCCGACCCGAAACGGTCGGGCGCTGAGCAGGACCGTGCCCGCGATCACGTTGCCGAGCGTCTGCTGCGCGGCGAGGCCGAAGATCACGGCGGTGAAGGCGCCTCCCAGGGCGAGCGTGCGGGCTTCGATGCCAGCCACGCGCAATGCGACGATCAGCGCCAGCAGGACCGTAATCAGGCGGATCAGGAATCCCACCGTCCCCGCTGTCGCCGGTTCCAGGCGCCGGAACAGCGGCGGTCCCAGAGCACGACCGACATCCCGCGCGATCGCCCAGCCGAGGGCTACCAGCGCGATGACCGTCGCCACCCGCACCGGCGTTTCCAGAGCCGGTTCCAGTGACGTCGGTGGACGTCCATGCCGTCCAGCCGTGCCCAGTAGGCTCACGCGATTGTCGTACAGGAGCACCACGCCTACGAACAACGGCACGAGCAGAAGCGCCTCCAGGCGGGCGCGCTTGACCACGCGCGGGCTGATCTGCCGCAGCAGGCCGACTTCCCGCCAGGCATGGCTGCGGGTCTCGAACATCTTGGGCGGCGTTCTCGGAGCGGTCATCGGCTGTCAATGATTGTGGACGGCGCACATAAAGCCCGGACCGGCCCCCTCGCATTGGCAGCGGGCGGGCGCTGGCGCCGCACGCCCGCGCTTAGGTCTGCGTATATATGACCATCGCCACGCCGAACAGCAGGCAGTAGACGGCGAACGGAGTGAGCGTCTTGGTCTTGAAGTAGCCGACCAGGAAGCGGACGGTGAAGACAGCCGTTACGGCCGCGACCGCGCACGCGACAAATGCCTGGCCGCGAATCCCGTTGCCGAGGTGGCCGAGCAGATCAGGAAGCTTGACAACGCCCGCGGCCAGGATGATCGGCGTGGCGAGCAGGAAGGCAAAACGGGCCGAGTCGCTGTGGTCGAGCCCGCGCGCAAGGCCGGCTCCCATCGTCACGCCATCGCGACTGATGCCGGCGACGAGCGCGCTGGACTGCGCCACGCCGACGACGAGCGCCTCGCGATACTCGAGCGTTCCCAGCTCGCGCGCCCCGTCGGGCTTGGCACCCTCTCGGATCGCCAGTTCGCGCACCTGGGCGCGGCGGCGAAAGCGCTCGGCCGCGAACAGCACGCCACCGTTGACGATCAGGAAGATCGCGGCCACCTTGGGCTTGGCCGTGAGCGTGCGCAGCTGATGCTCGAACGCGAGGCCGAGGACTCCAGCGGGAATGCTCGCCACGACGATCAGCCAAGCGAGTCGCTCGGTGTCCGTCTGGACCCGGCGCGTGCTCAGGGTGCGGAAGAAGGCGGCGATGATCTGCACCCAGTCGCGGCGGTAGTAGAAGAGCAGGCCGAGCGCGCTTCCGACGTGGAGCATGACGACAAACGCCAGCCAGAACGATTCTGACTGCGATTGGGCCTTGACCAGCTCGTTCCACCCGAACAGCGTTGGGAACAGCACGGTGTGCCCGAGGCTCGAGATCGGGAACAGCTCGGTCACGCCCTGCAGCAGGCCGAGGACGATCGCCTGGAAGTAGCTCAGGGCGGAGGCTGCCGGGGTCAGCAGAAGCGGGTGCATAGCCGCGAGAGCTTAGTTGGGAAGCTCGCAACCTGCCGCACGCGACTGTGCATACGCTCCTGGCCGTGGCAGCGGGAGATCCTCACCTCGAGCCGTCGTTCGCCGAGCTCGTGCGGCAGTGGGGTCGGATCGGATGCGTGGGCTTCGGCGGGCCGCCCGCGCACATAGCGCTGTTTCGCGAGCTCTGCGTCGAGCGGCGGGCGTGGCTGACCGCCGAGGAGTTCGAGCGGGCGATCGCCGCCGCCAACCTGCTGCCGGGCCCGGCCTCGACTCAGCTAGCGATCTACTGCGCGTGGCGGCTGCGCGGGCCCCGCGGAGCGTCGCTCGGCGGGCTCTGCTTCATCCTGCCCGGCCTGCTCATGATTCTCGCCCTGTCCGCGCTGTTCCTGTCGGGATCGCCGCCTCGGTGGCTGCGCGGCGCCGGCATGGGAGCGGGCGCGGCGGTCGCCGCCGTCGCCGTCCGCGCCGGGATGGGAGTTGCCGCTCCGATCTGGACGCGTGCCGGCAGCGGGCGGCCACGGTTGCTCGCCTACGGGCTTGGCGGCGGAGTGGCGGCGGCCGTCGCCGGCCCATGGCTCGTGCTCGTTCTGCTCGCGAGCGGCGCGATCGAGCTGGGCCGACAGCGTCTGGCTCGCGGCGGCGAGAAGCTCCACGGGTGGACGGTCCCGGCCTGGTGGACCTTGGCTCGGGGTTCGATGGCTCTGCTTCGTCAATCCACACGAGGCTTGCCGCTGCTCGGTGCGAGCTCCGACCCCGGCGGCGTAGGCGCGCTTGCGTGGATGGCGCTGAAGGTCGGTGCGCTGGCCTTCGGCGGCGGGTTCGTGATCGTGCCATTGATGCAGTCCGATGCGGTCGGCACGTATCACTGGATGACCCACGGGCAGTTTCTGAACGCGGTCGCGCTCGGTCAAATCACCCCGGGGCCGCTCACACAGACGGTCGCCGCGGTTGGATACGCCGCCGCCGGGCTCGGCGGCGCGCTGCTGGCTGCGCTCGTCGCATTCGCGCCCTCGTTCTCCTTCATCCTGCTCGGCGCGGCTCGCTTCGAGCGCCTGCTGATTGATGAGCGCGTCCGTGCATTCCTCGCCGGCGCCGCCCCGGCTGCGGCGGGAGCGATCATCGGAGCGGCCATTCCCCTCACCGCGGCGCTCAGCGAGAGCTGGCAGTACGCCGTGCTCGGAGCCGCCGCGATCGCGTTGCTCGTGCTGCGCCGCGCCGTGGTGGGAACGCTGCTGGCGGCCGGACTCGCCGGCGTCATCGCGGCCCTGCTCGGCGCCGCGATACCGCACTGATCACCTGGTGGGCGCCGCTCCGCACTCGTCCTGGCTGCTCGGCACTCGTGACAATCTTCACGACCACTTCACACAATCGTTGCCGGCTGGTCACAAAACCAGCCGCTTTGCAGCGGAATCTCCTTGCTATGGATGGTATGAGCGGACAGTCAAGGAAGATCGATCCGACCACGCGGGTGGACATGCACTGCCACTCGACGGCGTCCCAGGAATCCAAGCTCGGCGTGCAGCGCGCCGTGGGGTTGCCGGAGTGCGCAACCCCGCCGCCGGAGGTCTACGACCTGGCCAAGCGGCGCGGGATGGACTTCGTGACGATCACCGACCACGACACGATCGCCGGAGTCCTGCAGATCGCCGATCGCCCGGGCGTGTTCATCTCCGAGGAGCTGACCGCGCACTTCCGCGGGGAGCCCCAGGCCGTGCATGTCCTCTGCTACGGGATCTCGCCGGACGACCACGAGTGGTTGCAGGCGCACCGCGGCGACGTGGAGATCTGCGCCGCGTACATGTACGAGCGCGAGATCGTGTGCGCACTGGCTCATCCCTACTACAACACCGTCGGCGCGCCGTTGACGGCGCGCCACCGCCGGCGCCTGGCGCAGCTGTTCGACGTCTGGGAGGTCCGTAACGGCGCCCGCGCGCGCGAGCTGAACCGCCCCGCGGCCACCTACACAGCCACGCTCGACCGCGCCGGGATCGGCGGCTCAGACGACCACGCCGGGGTCGACATCGGACGCACCTGGACGCAGGCGCCGCCGGCACACACGCCGACGGAGTTCCTGGGACACGTGCGCCGCGGCGCCGTCGTGGCGGCCGGCGCCCAGGGCAGCGCCGCCAAGTGGGCGCACGCGGCGATCGCGCTTGCCGCCAGGGCGCTCGGTCGCGGCGAGGAGCGCGCGGGCTCTCGCGCGCCGGACCCCGGCGTCGTCATGACGATGGCGCGACGCCTGCTCAGCGAGGGCGACGCGCGTCATGGAGCGGTGGGGAGCGACCTGCAGCCCGAGGACGCCCGCTGCCTGCTGCGAGCGTGGCTGAGCGCCGTCGAGCTCGACCACCTCGGCGAGGCGGGCCTGATCGCCTACATGCAGGACGACCGATTCAGCCACTCCGACCTGTACCGGCGGGCATGTCGCGTACACGAGCGCAAGCTGCGCGTCGCCGTCCGGCAGGCGGTTCGCGCGGCCCGCGGCGAGACGGAGTTGATGCCGGCCGCGGTCGGCGTGTTCGAGAGCTGCATCGCCGCGATCCCCTACGCTCCCGCGACGGCGTTCTTGGCAAACGAGCAGGCCAAGCTCGACACCCGCCGCGAGGACGGCGAGACCCCGCGGGTCGCGATTCTCGCCGACGGGATCGGAAGCACGCACGGCGTCACGCGCGTGATCGAGGAGATTCGCCAGCGTGGCGTCCGCGGATTCGACATCGAGGTGCTCGGCACCGATCCCGACGTCGACCGGCGACTGTCGGCGGTGGCGGAGTTCGACGTGCCCTACTACCCGGGCCTGCAGATCGGCGTCCCGAGCCTGTCGGCCGCAGTGCAGACGCTCGCGGAGGGCGCCTTCGACGTGATCCACGTCTGCTCGCCCGGGCCGGTCGGCTTGGCCGGCGCGCTCGTCAGCCGCGGCCTTGGCGTGCCCCTCGTGGGGAGCTATCACACTGAGCTCACCGCTTACGCAGGGCTGCGCTCGGGCGAGCGCAACGTGGCTGACGCGATGGCGTGGGGCGTCGGAGCGTTCTATGGGGCATGTGATCTGGTGCTGTCTCCGAGCCCAGCCTCAGACGCGGCGCTGGCCAAGATCGGCGTCGCCGCCGGGAACGTGGCGCGCTGGGACCGGGGCGTGGACGGCGCGCGCTTTGACCCGGCACTGCGAGGCGCGATGACCCTCCCCGGCTCGGTCAACATCCTCTACGCCGGCAGGATCACCCACGAGAAGGGCGCCGACCTCCTCGCCGATGCGTTCCTTACCGCGCGCGCGCGCAACCCCGCGCTGCACCTGGTGCTCAGCGGTGGCGGCCCGGAGCAGGAGCGCCTGCGCGAACGGGTGGGAGAGGCCGCCACGTTCCTCGGCTGGCTTGAAGGCGAGGAGTTGGCCCGCGCGTATGCGAGCGCCGACATCTTTTTGTTCCCGAGCCGCACCGACACCTTCGGGCAGGTGATCCTCGAGGCGCAGGCCAGCGGCCTGGCTGTGGTGGCCGTCGCCGCCGGTGGCCCCCTGACGCTGATCGAGCACCGCGTCAGCGGTCTGCTGTGCGCGCCCGAGCCGGAGGCGTTGGCGCAGGCCGTACTCGAGCTCGCGAGCTCGCCGCTGTTGCGCGAGCGCCTCGCGCGAGCAGGGCTTGCTTCGGTCAGGGAGCGCACCTGGGAGCGGGCGCTCGATCGTCTCGCCGCCGGCTATCGGCAGGTGCTTTCAGGTGCAGAGGGATCGGACGTGGCGCGTGCCGCGTAGGATCGCCGTGGCGTTGCACGACATCGAGCCCGCGACGTTCGAGCGCTGCGCCCTGATCCGCGACTGGCTCGACGACCACGGCGTGGACCGCGTCACGCTGCTAGTGATACCCGCTCGCGACCTGCACCCGCTCGGGGAGCGCTCGCCGGAGATGACGCGGTGGCTCCTCGAACGCAGCCAGGCCGGCGACTCGATCGCCCAGCACGGCTTCCAGCACCAGCAGCTGCGCCGCGGCGCCTTCTCGCGACGTTCGCTCATCCCCGCTCCCAGCGGGCGCTCGGCCGAGTTCGTCGGCCTCGACGGTGACGAGACCCGACGGGCCCTCGACGCTGGCCGGCGCGTGCTCAAGCTCGCCGGGATCGAGCCGATGGGCTTCGTCGCCCCCGCCTACGCCTACACCCCTGCGCTGCGCGAACTGCTCCCGCGGAGGTTCCGCTGGTGGGCCGGGTTGCTTGGGCTGCATCGACCGCTCGCCGCGGCCGGCGCCGGCCGATCCGCGATCGACCGACCGAAGCTCGGCCAGCGCGCGCTGCTCGCGCCGGCATGGGGAATGGGAACCGAGGGCCTGCTGCGCGGCGCCCTCTCCCCCGCCCTGATCCGCGTCGGCAGCCTGCTGTGCGGACACACGCTGCGGCTGGATCTGCACCCGGCTGACCTCCAGCACCCACGGCACATGATGGCGCTCGAGTGGGTCCTTCATCGCTCCGGGCGCCGGCGGGAGGCGATCACCTACGACGCGCTCGCCGCTGCCGGACCCTAGGGACGCCGGCGCCGAGCAGCGAGGGCTCAGCGCGCTTTGTATGCCGAGAAGACCGACGCTTCGAAGGAGCTCACTCGCGACAGCCCCGCATAGCCGAGGTGCTTCAGGCCGAACAGGTCCTCGATCGTGCGCAGCAGCGAGAAGTGGTTGTACGGTTCCTGGTTCGTCGTGCCCCCCTTTACGAACGGCGAGAGCAGCAGCGCGCCGACCTGGCCTCCGCCGTTCGCGGCAAGGCCCGCGAGCGCCCCGGCGGGCGCCGGCAGGTTCGGAAACTGCGGTTGTCCGCAGCAGGAGCTCGAGTCCGCGAATTCGCCGGCCGATGGGGCCTCATCGACGGTGATCGCCAGCAGACCGCCATCCTTGTAGGCCTTGGAGGAGAGGATCTTCGGGACCACCCGCTTGAGGAATCCATCGGCTGCAGGTGGCCCAGCCGGCGCCGCCGGTGCGCATGGAGTCGGGTTCGCGTCATGGCAGCGGTCGGGCACGATGTAGGAGAAGCTCGGCGTCCGCGTCGCCTTTGACAGGTCCGAGCTCAGGGAGCTCAGCCCGACGACGTCCGCGGCGCATGCGCTGGAGTCGATGACCGAATGGAAGTAGACGAACGGGTCGCGGAACGTGACGTAAGGCTGAGCCGCCGTCGCCTGCGCAGATTGCGGGCCGGCCGTGGGGTCGGCCGCTCCGAGGACCGGGTGGGCGCAGGGGCCGCTGCCGGCAGCGCCTTCGTCGATTCCCTCGACGTACGCGCGCCAGCTGAGGTGCTTGGCGGTCAGCTGCCCGGCGAGGGTTTCCGTTGCGGGCGGATAGACGCATCCCTGGCCGCTGACCTGCTGATCGGCGCCGACGCCCGTCGCAGCGATGTCGGCGTAGGTTGGGCAGTTCGCCGCCGTCGCCGTCGTCGGCCCCTGCCCGCTGAGCAGAGCGATCCCGTTGGCGAGCTCCGCGTGGGCCACCGCGTCGTAGCGAACCAGCAGCTCCCCCTGCCGCTCGAGGCTCTGCGAGAGGTAGGGGGCGGTGGAGGACGGCCCAAAGACCGAGACGTAGGGCTGATTGGAGAGCATGATCACGAACACGTGCTTCACGGGGGGAAGCTTCGCCGTCGAGCCGCCGGAGGGCGAGCCAGACGACCCGCCTTCGCCACTATTGGAGTTAGGCGAGGAAGATTTGCTCGAAGTCGATGGAGACTTGGCCGCGCCCACCGGCGAGGCGCTGGTCGCGGACGGGGTGGGTTCGGATGCAGCAGCCGGCGGTTCGCTGGAGACCGGCGCTGAGGAGCTTTCGGATGTCGGCGTCGACGTCGAGCCGACCGCGGGCGCAGGCGGCAGAATCAGCCTCACGGGCCGGCGGGCGGACGCGGCGAGCGTGTCGCCTGCGCGCGAGCCCGCAGCCCCCCCGACGATTACGCCGAAGCCGAGGAACACCAACACGAGCAGCGTCGAGACGCGGGGCGCGGGCAGCGTCAATCCGGACGCCGCCGGCGCGAGCGTATCCGCCGCCGCAGGCGCGATCTGATCGGCCGGATCCGGTGCACGAACGCGCCGCAGGAGCTCGACGAGCTGGGGGCTGCGCGACCCGATGCGCGCGCCGCAACCCAGGCAGTAGCGCTGCCCGTGGCGCAGGTAGGAGCCGCAGTCATCGCACAGGCCTGGCGGATCGGCGCTCATCGTGAGGGCTGTCTAATCGGCTGCGAAGGAGTTGCCCTCGGGCGCTCCCGTGCCCTTGGGGGCGAGCAGAGCATCCATGACCGCCGTGGATCCGCCGTCGTCGGCGATCGCCGTCTCGGGCAGCAACGCGCCTGTGCTTTGCGATCGCTCCATCAAGGTCGCGCCGCACTGCCAGCAGAACAGCGCGCCGCGACTGTGCGGCGCGGCGCAATGCGGACAGCTGCCCGCGCTCGCGCTCTCCTCCATCCGAAGCAGGCGCTCCACCTCCGCCAGCTCGGCGTCGCGCTCTTGCAGCGCGGCCGCCCGCCGCACGAGCACGTCGAGACGGAAGTGATCGCGGATCGCCATCTCGTAGGCCAAGCCACCGAGATCCCAGTGCATCTCGGTGACCTGCTCGGCCAGCGCGTCGTAGCGGCGGCGCAGCTCCGAGCGCCCGTCGCTCTCCGGCGCCAGTGGCGGGCTCGGCGGCGGAGCGGGCGCCGTCGCGGCCCCTCGCCGCCCTCTGCCGATTGCGTCGCCGAGGATGCTCATCGGCTAGCCGGTGGAAATGACGTTGGGGAGGTTCTTTGATTCTTCCTCGTAGCTCTTCCCTTTCTTTTTCGACAGGTTCTGCACGACCGACGGTGGGGCGGGGTGGCTCAGGCTCGAGCCGACACCCGATCCGCCTGAGGATCCACCGGCGGGTTCGGAGAGGGAGCGCGAGCCGCCGTTGGACACCGAGATCACCGAGGCGCCCGGGAAGGTCTTCTTCAGGCCGCCCAGCGCTTTCTGGGCTTCGGAGCGCTTGTGGTACACGCCGGAGTAGATCACGTAGTCTCCAGCCTTCAGGCTGGTGAAGTCTTCGGACTTCAGCGCGCCCACGCCCTTGGCGCCTTTGGCGGACATTTCCGCCTTGGCGGCTTCCACCGTGCTCACCTGCGTGCCCGACTGCGCAAGCGTGTTCAGCTGCACCGTGTAGCCGCTCGTGCCTGCGGGCCAATCGTCGCTGAAAGAGGGTGCCGCGGAGGCGTTCGTGCTCGTAGGAGCGCCCGAGGGGGAGCCAACGCTGATGACCTGCGCGGGACCGGCGCTCTGCGTTGAGCCGCCGGAGCGGCCGATCAGCACGCCCACGCCCATCGCAAGCAGCAGCACGCCGACGCCGGCGATTATCGTGACGGTGCTGCCGCGGGTCGTACCCGAGGTCCCCGGCGGAGGGTGTCCGGCAGGTGGCGGTCCGGTAGCGGGGGGGCCGGCGGGTGCCGGCTGGGCGTTGCCGCCGGGTGGCAGTCCTCCGAGCAGGACACTGCTCATAGGAGCGCGACGCTCGCCGCACTCCAGGCAGTAGCGCTGATCGTCGGCCAGGGGTGCGCCGCAGCTCGCGCACGACTCCGTGCCGCCGACGGACAACGATGAGCTGGCGATCGATTCGGTGGACACGGTGGCTGCCTTCGTATATGAGCTCCAGGTTGGGCCGGAGCTACACCGGACACAGATCTTCCTGGAACCCGCGGTGCTCCACCGCACATGGTCCGCGCGCGCGATGGTTTAGACGTGACGATCTTGTGAAGCGCGGTCACGCCCGCTCGAGCGGCGCGCGCCACGCACGCGGCTACCCCGGCTGAAGAGCGAGGTCGCCCGGCGTCTGCAGGGGGTCCAGCTCAATCGAGTCGCCGGCCGGCTCCCCGAGCGGGCCGCTGTGCGCCTGAAGATCGCCCCGCCGCGCGGCCAGGCACAGCCCGGTGACGAGCGCGAGGCTGAGTATCCAGGAGGCGATTGCGAACAGGACGATCATGCGTGCTCCGGTGTCGTGGCTCTTGGTTACCTCACTAAGGCTATCAGATTTATCAGAAGACGGAGACTCCGGCCTCCGCCGCGGCTCGAGATCATCGGGCCGACCGCCACACTCCTCGGGACTCGCTTGCGCGCCGCGGGCGGCGACGGCCGGTCGCTGCGCAGCTGCAGACGCACCCAGAAGGCGTCGAGCATCGGCAGCACGCCGATCCCGGCTGCACACCAGCTGGCGAGGGTCCGGCACGGGGTCGCCGCGCCACGAGCCGTTGGGCGCGGTCCCTCCCCCAGGGACCGCGCCCGCTCAGATGCCTCAGGTGACCGTGAACGTCGCGCTGTCGGCCACGCCAACCAAGGTGCTCGTCGCGGTGATTTTCCCCGCGCCCGTGGCGGCGGCGGCGGGGATCGTGATTTCCGCCGAGAATTCTCCGCTGGCGTTCGTTTTTACGCTGGGAAAGACGGTTTTCACTTTCCCGCGGTCCGTGAACGAGAGCTTGATCGTGTCTTCCGGCGGGTAGCTGCTGCCTTTGAGCGTCACCGACGAGCCGGGCAGGCCTTCCGTCGGTGACGGCACCAGCGACGCCTGGGTGACCACGAGGGTCACGCCAGTGGCCGGGTAAGTCGGCTTGTAGTAGAGCCCGACGGTTTTCGCGATCGAAGCGCCCGTCTCTTTGGCGAACGTGCCCGTCCGCGCGGAGCTCGTGAGAATCGCGAACGATTCCCCGGCTTTGCCCAGGAACGGTTTGGTCTGGGTAAGGCCCAGGTTGCCGGCGATCGTGGCGGCGCCGGTGGCCGATAGGGCCCCGAAGCTCGTCGCGCTGGCGATCGTGGCTTTGAGCGTGCCTTTTTTGCCCTGCGTGTAGGTGCCGGTGACTTTCAACGTCTCCCCGGCGCTCAGGGACACGGTTTTTTCGTTCTTGAGGCTGCCTTCGATCGTGCGGCTGCCTCCGTGCGGGCTCTGGCTGTTGAGAGTGCTCTTGTTTTCCAGCGTCCCCCCCGCGAGGTTGAGCGTCACGTTGTTCCCGGCGCCGTCGCCGTTGGTCAGGTCGATGGTTCCGCTGTTGACGAAGCTGCCGGCGGCGGTCACCACGGCGTGCTCGGTGACCGAGCTCTGGAGCGAGAGCACCTGACCGGCGTTGATCGTCCCGCTGAGGGTGCTCGTCCCGCGCAGCGCGATCGTGCTTGCGCCTTTGTTGGTGTAATGCAGCGCGAGGTCGTCGAGGATCACGGGCTCGCTGCCGGTGGTTTTGCCCAGACCCTCGTTGAACGTGCCGCCGGTCTGGACGAGCGCGCCGGTTCCGGCCCCCGCAATCGTGCCGCCGGTTTCGTTTGAGATCGTCGGTTTGCTCGGCGCCGATAGGGCAACTCCGGTGGCGATGTTGATCGCACCGTTGTTCTGGAGCGTGCTGCCCGTCGCGCTGTAGGAGGTGTTGGCGTTGATCGCCAGGGTGCCCGTGTTCGTGATGTTGCCCTGGATCGTGCGCGCGCCGCCGTGGGCCGGTTCGGTTGTGATCGTGCCGCTGTTGTCCAGCGTGCCGGTCGAGATCACGAGCGTGGCGCTATTGCCCTGG
>Ga0182024_10009227_pt1 | contig 20474 bp, 18 predicted proteins | sample P32metaG_FD_120480 | JGI IMG/M metagenome (GOLD analysis project Ga0182024, IMG submission 120480) | Permafrost microbial communities from Stordalen Mire, Sweden - P3-2 metaG (Illumina Assembly) | ecosystem: Environmental > Terrestrial > Soil > Wetlands > Permafrost | place: Sweden: Stordalen... | reverse complement strand
ATCCAGGTTTCGCCCTACGGCTGGGCCTGGGTACCCTCCGAGGCGGCGGGCAATCCCTTCTGGCAGCCCTACGCCGACGCGGGCCAGTGGGTCTACACGGACCTCGGCTGGTATTGGAATTCCTCCTACGCCTGGGGCGGAATTCCCTTCCACTACGGCCGCTGGGTAAAAATGGAGCGGTATGGCTGGGCCTGGATCCCCGACTATACCTGGGGCCCTGCCTGGGTGTGCTGGCGGTATGACGAGACCGACGGCTATTGCGGCTGGGCGCCGCTGCCGCCCGGCGCCCGCTTTGTGCCCGGCCTCGGACTGTACTATCACGGCCGGCTGGCCCTGGACATCGACTTTGGCCTGCGCTGGGAGGATTTTGTCTTCTGCGGCTACGGGCACCTCCTGGACCGGAATGTCCGTCCCTTCCTTCTGCCGCGGGTCCGCATCGCCTACATCTTTGACCGCTCGTTTGTCCGCAATAACTACGCGGTCGTGAATGGCCGCTTTGCGGTCGAAGGCCTGGGCCGGGCGCGGCTCGAGGTGCTCACGCACCGCGAACTGCGTCCCGCCGCCCTGCCCGCGCCCGTCGGCTGGCAGGATCGCGGGCGGGTCTATCCGCCGGCGCGGGAGCCGTATTACCGGCCGGAAGTCCGGCCGGTTGGGTCGCAGCCGGTTTATCGTCCAGTGGGTGGCCCCTACGAAACCCGCCCAGCGGTGTCGGTGCCCGGGACTCGGCCGCCGAGGCAGCCGCCGGCTCCGGTGCGGCCAGCCGAACGCCCGGTGGAACGTCCCGCGGAGCGTCCGGCGGAACCGGCGCGCTCGAATCCGCCGCCTGCTTCCAATTCCGATAAGAACAAAGCCCAGACCAATTGAACCCGGTTTGCCCGACCCGTCCTAACACCCGTGAAAAAATCCTGCTTCCGCTTCGCCGCGCTCGGCGCGTTACCCCTGCTCGTTCTCTTCAGCGGCTGCGTCGCCAATATTGGCTCCGGTTCCGGCCGCACGGTCCCGCCGACGATCGGGCAGCAATTGATCGACCTGCAGAAAGCGCGCGATGGCGGCGCCATCTCCGAACCCGAATACGAGGCGCAACGGGCCAAATTGCTGAATAGCCCGGCGGCTCCGCCGGCCTGACGGTCGGGGGCCCCGCGATCGCATCAGAAGCCGTAGAGTGCGGACGGCTTATTGGGAAGATGGTCCCTGGCTATTCGGCGAAAAAGGGGTTTCCTGCCCAAGATGCCACCTTCCGAACCGCCGCCGCCCGCCGGTCCCATCCTCAAGGTGGAGGGCGTCGGAAAGTCCTACGGCGCGCGCGCGGTGCTGAGCGAGATATCCCTTTCGGTCCGGCCGGGCGAGCGGCTGGCCCTGACCGGCCCCTCCGGCAGCGGGAAGACGACCTTGCTCAACTGCCTCGGCGGGGTTGACCGGCCGGACGCCGGCGCGATTTCGGTGGGAGATGTCCGGATCGATCGGATGGACAATGCCGCGCTCGCGCGGGTGCGGCGCGAGCGGATCGGCACGATCTTTCAGTTCTTCCACCTGCTTTCGACCCTCACCGTGGCGGAGAACGTGGAGCTCCCCCTGCAACTGCTCCGCGTGCCATTGGCAGAGCGGGTCGGTCGGGTGCACGCGCTCCTCGTTCGCGTCGGCCTGGCGGACCGCGCCTCGGCCCTGCCCTCGCAGCTTTCCGGCGGAGAACAGCAGCGGGTGGCAATCGCCCGCGCACTCGTGCACCGGCCGGCCCTGCTCCTGGCGGACGAGCCCACCGGGAACCTCGATTCGGCCAACGGGGCCAATATCCTGGCGCTGCTGCGCGAACTCACCGACGAGGCGCGGCCGGCGCTGGTCCTGGTCACCCACAGCGAAGAGGCGGCCGCGATTTGTCACCGGCGCCTCCATCTGCGCGACGGCCGGATCGTCGCGGAGACCTGAAAGCGATACCCCTGCAACGGACCCATGCCCTTGGCCGCTCTGCTGCTCCGCCGGTTTTCGCTGCGCCACTGGCGCCTGGCGCCCGGGCAAAACGCGCTCCTGGTCTTCATTCTGGCACTGGGCGTGGCGGTCTTCATCGCCATCCGCCTCGCCAACCAGGCGGCAGTCGCCAGCTTCAGCAATTTCACGGACATTTTGGTCGGGCAGAGCGATTGGATCATCGAGCCGCCAGTCGGCACCCTCCCGCAGTCGGTCCTGACGGAGTTGCGGTCCGCGCTGGGGACGCGGCCGGTGACCGTGATCCCGGTGGTCGAGGCGGACGGCGGGGCGGGCAATACGATCTACACCGTCCTGGGGCTCGATCTGATCGGCATCACGAACCTGACGGCGGCGCGGCCGGCGGCGGGCAAACTGGTAACCGGGGGCGGCGACATCTGGAACGATTTGCGTCCCATCCCGCGCGTCTGGGTCGGGCCGCGCGCCGCGCAGGCCAAGTTTCTTTTCCTGGTGATCGGCGACCGGCAGCTCTTCCTGCCGGTGGCCGGCGCGATTCCGGCGGTCCCCGGCGGTCCGCCGCCACCGGAGAATTTGGTCGTGATGGATTTGCCGGAGCTGCAGCGGCTCGCCGGAAAAATCGGCCGGCTCGACCGCGTCGAATTCCTGGTGGCCGACGGGCCCGGCCTGGACGCGCGCCGCGCGGAACTGGGCGACCTGCTGACCCAACTCGGCCGCGACGGCGAGCGCTGGACCGTGCGCACGCCGGGCGCCCGCCGCGAAACCGCGGCCAAGATGACCGCCGCCTTCCGCCTCAATCTGACGATCCTCTCCCTGATCGCGCTGCTGGTGGGACTGTACCTGATTTTCCAAGCCCTCGACGGGGCGGTGGTCCGCCGCCGCGGCGAGATCGCGATCCTGCGTTCACTTGGCGTCGACGAGAGCGCGATCCGCGGGGTGTGGCTGCTCGAGGCGGCCGCTTTGGGCCTGGTGGGCGGCATCGGCGGGTTGGGTCTGGGCTACCTGGGCGCGCAGGCGGCCGTGCGGGCCGTCGGCCGCACGGTCAACGCGCTCTATTACTCAACCACGGTGCATTCGGCGGCGTTGAGCCTCGGCGATGTCTGGCTCGCGCTGGGCCTCGGCGTCGGCGCGAGCGTGCTCGCGGGCTGGTGGCCCGCCCGCGAAGCGGCCCAAACCCCGGCCGCCCAAATCCTCGCGCGCCCCCGGACGGCGGGGCCGAGCATCTGGCGGCGACCTTGGCTTGGCGTGGGAGCGATTGCAGTGGGCCTTGTCCTGACCCGCCTGCCGCCGGTGCGCCTGGAGAGCGGCGCCCGCTTTCCGCTGGCCGGATATGCGGCGGCGCTCGCCTGGATCATCGGGGGCGGGATCGTGTGCGCGGCCGCGCTGACCGGCCTCGCCCGGCCCGGCCGCTGGCTCGCGCGCCGTTTTGCGTCCGCCCGCATCGCGAACGGGCACCTCGCCCATCCCTCCGGGCGCCACCGCGTCGCGGTGGCCGCTCTCCTCTGCGCGGTCGGCATGAGCGCCGGCATGGCGATCCTGATTTCCAGTTTTGAACTCACCGTGCGCCGGTGGATGGCCCGTTCGCTCCAGGCCGACCTCTATGTTTCCAGCGCCGGGGCGCACAGCACGACAGCGGATGTGCCCATCCCGGCGACGACTTGGCGGGCCTTGTCCACCTACCCGGGCGTTGGCGATGCGTGGATTTTGGCCGCCTTTCCACTCCAGCTGGGCAGCGGCGCGCCCACTCTGCTGACCGGAACCAATCTGGGCATGACGCGGACGCACTCGAACCTGCCGTGGGTGGAGGCGCCGCAGGGCGATGCGGTCTTCGACCCGGCGCGCAACGGGGCGCTGGCCCTGGTTAGCGAAAGCTTCGCCGAGCGGTTTCAGCGGCACCGCGGCGACGCGCTCACCTTCCCGACGCCGGCGGGCCGCCAGACGGTCACCATCGCGGGGGTCTTCGCGGACTATGGCAATGAGCGCGGCTCGATCATGGTGCAGCAGGAGCGCCTGGCGCAGTGGATGGGAGACGCGTCCGCGACCCACGTTTCGCTATTTGCGCGGCCGGGGTTTAATCCGGATCTCCTGCGGCTCTACCTGCGCCGGGATTTTCCCGGCCTCTCGATTTTGTCCCAGACGAGCCTGCGGGATCACATCCTGCGGGTGTTTCGGCAGACCTTCACGATTACCTACGCATTGGAGGTGATCGGCGTCGTGGTGGCGGTAGCCGGCCTCGCTCTGGCCATGGCAAGCGTGCTGCTCGATCGACGCGACGAGCTGACGACCTTGCGGGCGCTGGGGTTCTCCCGGACGGAAATCGCCTGGTCCGGGTCGTTGGAAGGGCTCGCGGTCGCGCTGTGGGCGATTGCCGGCGGATTCGTGCTCAGCCTCGCCTTGGGCTGGCTCTTGATCCATGTGATCAACAAGCAATCGTTTGGCTGGACGCTCAGCTATGCGCTGCCGCGGGGGCAATTGGCGACCCTGGCGGCCGCCGTCGCGGTGACCGGCTGGGCCGTAAGCTTCGCGGTCGGCCTATGGGGCGCCAATCTCCCCGCCGATCAGGAGGAATGAGATGATCCGAATGGGAAAACCCTTCTGCCTCTACCTGACGGCCGCATTCTGGGCGGCGTCCGGCGCGGCGGCGTCCGCCCCGACGCCGCGAGTCACCTCCGACGGATTCGCGCTCCCGCAGCCGGGACACGTCTTCAGTTTCCCGCGGGACGATGGGGCGCACCCGGACTTTCGCATCGAGTGGTGGTATGTGACTGGACACCTCTTTGCCGCCCATGACCGGCGGTTTGGCTTTCAGGCGACTTTCTTCCGGCTGGCGGGGCCGAAGGGCGTCCGGGACGACAATCCCGATTTCTCGCGGCGGGAGGTGCTGCTCGCCCATATGGCGCTTACCGACGTGGCGACCGGCAAGTTTTGGCACGAGGAGCGCCTGAACCGCGCCGGATGGGATGCGCACGCGGCGGTGGGCGCGCTCGATTTGACCAATGGCGAATGGGCGCTGCGCCTGCTCGGGAACGATCCGCCGGAAATGGATCTGCGCGGCGGGGTTCGGGCGCAGGCGGCCTTTCACCTCGATTTGACCGCCGCCAAACCGCTGGTGATCTTTGGCGAGGATGGGGTCTCGCACAAAGGCGCCGAGCCGAGCGCCGCCAGCTACTACCTGACCTTTTCCCGCCTCAAGACCCGGGGGCAGCTGACGCTGGGGACCGAGAACTTCGAAGTACAGGGGGAGGCCTGGATGGATCACGAGATCAGCTCGAGCCAGCTGGGGCGGGACCAGGTGGGCTGGGATTGGGTCTGCGTGCAGTTTCGCGGCCAGCCGCGGGAGCTGATGCTGTACCGCCTGCGGCGCGCGGACGGGTCGGCCGATCCGGCTTCCCGGCTGCAATGGGTGACCCCCGATGGCCGGGCCGTGACGGCGCCCTATCAGTGGGCGGTTGAATCCACCTGGACGAGCCCGACCTCCCACGCCCAATACCCTGCCCGGATCCGCCTCGCGACGGAGGATCCCGCGAGCCACGCGCCGGTCGTGCTTCACCTGGAGCCTTTGGCGCCCGACCAGGAGCTGACCAACGCTTTGGGCGGGGGCCCCTACTGGGAGGGCGCCTGCCGGGTGCGGGACGACCAAGGCCGGGAGCTGGGCTCGGCCTATTTGGAACTGACGGGCTACGCGCGCGTTCTGAAATTTTAATCGCTGCGTGGCCGCACCGCGAGCTTGAGCTTTGGCCCAGAGTGAATTGCGTTTGACGCTCCATGTCATCGCTCCGCCAGTTTGGGACCGCGGGAGAAGCCATGATCGCCCCGGACTCCGCGGTCGACGCCGAAGCTGAGCGCCTGTTTCGGGCGCTGCTGGCGGTCGATTGCGAGCCGGGACGGCCGCCGTGGAATCTGGAGGCCTGCCGGGGCATCGCCCCGCTCACCCTGGAGATCAACCGGCTGAAACAGGAGAAAGGGGCGACGATCCTCGCCCATTCCTATGTGGAGCCGGAGATCGTCTACGGGGTCGCCGATTTCCGGGGGGACTCCTATTACTTGAGCCTTCAGGCCCGGAAATCCCAGGCGAAGATGATCGTGTTCGCCGGGGTCGTGTTCATGGCGGAGACGGTCAAGATTCTTTGTCCGGAAGCGACCGTGGTCGTGCCCGACCGCGCCTCCGGTTGCTCCCTGGCCGATTCCCTCACGGGCGCCGAGCTGCGCCGGCTGAAAAAACTCTATCCCGGAGCGGCGGTCGTCTGCTACATCAACAGCACCGCGGAGGTGAAGGCCGAATCGGACGTCTGCGTGACCTCGGGCAATGTGGTCGCGATCGTGGCCGGTTTGCCCGAGCGCCAAATCCTCTTCGTGCCCGACCGGCTGATGGCCCAGAATATCCGCACCGAACTGCGGCAGCGCGGGGTCGACAAGGAGATCGTCTCCTCGGACGGGACCTGCATTGTGCATGAGGTCTTTGACGCCGACCAGGTCGCCGACGCCCGGGCCCGATTTCCCGGTCTCAAGGTCGTGGCCCACCCCGAATGTCCGTCCGAGGTGGCGGCGGCGGCCGATTTTGTCGGCAGCACCGGCGCCATGATGAAGTACGTAAAGACGACGGCGGCGCCCTATTACCTCATGCTCACCGAATGCGGCCTCGTGGGCCGGCTGCAGGTCGAGGCGCCGGAAAAGCACTTTATCGGCGGCTGCCGCCTGTGCCCCTACATGAAACTCAATTCCCTCGCCAAAATCCGCGATGCGCTCGCCGCGCCGCGTCCGGACCAGATCGTAACCCTCGACCCGGATGTGAGCCGCCGCGCGGCCCGGTGCATTGAAAGGATGTTTGAACTTGCTCCCACGGACTGACCATTTGATCGACCTTGCCCTGGAGGAGGACGCGGGGCTGGGCGATGTGACCAGCCGCGCGCTGTTTGCCGCGAGCCACCGCTCCCGCGCCCACATTGCGGCGGCGCAGGATCTGGTGGTGTGCGGCGCGGAAGTGGCTGCGCGGGTCTTCACCCGGGTCGACCCGGAACTGAAGACGCGGATTGTCGCGGCGGACGGGGCGCGGGTCCGGTCGGGCGCCAAGGTGCTTTGGATCGAAGGCCCGACGGCGTCGCTGCTGACCGCCGAGCGCACGGCGCTCAACTTCTTGCAGCGACTGTCGGGGATCGCGACCCAGGCGAAGAAGTTCGCCGACCGCGTCGCCGGCACCGGCGTGCGCGTGGTCGACACCCGCAAAACGACGCCCGGCTTCCGCGCGCTCGAGAAATACGCCGTCCGCTGCGGCGGCTGCGGCAACCACCGCTCGTCCCTGGGCGAGCACGTGCTGATCAAGGACAACCACATTGCCGCCGCTGGATCGATCGCCCGCGCGGTGGCCCTGGCCCGGGCGGCCGCGCCGCATACGGCGAAAATCGAAATTGAAGCGAAGACCCTGGCCGAGGTGCGCGCGGCGGTCCGCGCCGGGGCCGAAGTGATCCTGCTCGACAACATGACACCCGCGCAGATTCGGCTCGCGGTCGCGGTCATTGCCGGCGCAGCCATGGTCGAGGTTTCCGGGGGTGTCCGGTATGAGACCTTGGCCGATTACGCCCTGCCCGGGGTCGATGTGATTAGCATCGGGGCGCTGACCCATTCGGCGCCGGCGGCGGACCTAAGTTTGACTGTGCTGCCGCCCGCGCGCCACCGGAGAAAATCATAAGTGGAGGTCTTTCGCACAGACTGCCTGGTGATCGGGGCTGGGCTGGCCGGCTGCGCCTACGCGTTGCAGGCCGCCCAGAGGGGCCTGCAAGTGGACCTCCTGTCCCTTGAAGGGCCGCTGGCAGCCAACAGCGATTGGGCGCAGGGCGGGATCATTTACGACCAGTCGTCCGATCCCGAGGAGCTGGCCCGCGACATTGTGGCGGCGAGCGATGGGACCGCCAATCCCGCCGCGGTGGCCCAGCTCGTGCGCGAAGGACCGGCGGCGGTGAAGGAGCTCCTGATCGATGAGCTGGCGGTCGGGTTCGACCGCGACGCGGCCGGAAAACTGGATTTTACCCGCGAGGGCGGCCACACCGCCCGCCGGATCATCCACACGAAGGACATGACCGGGCACGCGATTCTTTCGGCGGTGGCCGCGCAGGTCGACAAGCTGCCCACCGTCAAACGCCGGCTGGGCGGCGTCGCGGTCGACTTGCTGACGCTTTCCCACAACGCGGATGATCCCTCCGACCGCTACGCTCCCCTCACCTGCTTCGGCGCCTATGTCCTCAATACGGCGACCGGCGAGGTGAATGCGGTGGTGGCGAAAAAGACGATTCTCGCGACCGGGGGCTTGGGGCGGATCTTCCTCCACAGCACGAACCAGCCGGGCAGCGTCGGGCACGGCGTCGCCATGGCCTACCGGGTGGGCGCGCGGGTCATCGATCTGGAATATGTGCAGTTTCATCCGACCGTGTTCTTGCGGAAAGGGGCGCCGGCGTTCCTGCTCACCGAGGCGCTGCGCGGCGAGGGCGGCGTCCTGGTCAACGCCCGGGGGGAGCGCTTCCTGGACGGCGTGCACCCGCAGGGTTCGCTCGCCCCGCGCGATGTGGTGGCCCGGGCGATCCAGCAGGAGATGGCGGCCAGCGGCGACGCTTGCGTCTTCCTCGACTTGTCGGCGCTGAAGGCTGACTTCATCCGGGAGCGCTTTCCCAATCTTTACGAACGGTGCCTCCGCTACGGCGTCGATATGACGAAGGAATGGGTTCCGGTCGTGCCGGCGGCGCATTTTGCGTGCGGGGGCGTGCATGCCGATCTCCAGGGACGGTCCAATGTCCGCCATTTGAACGCGATCGGCGAAACCGGCTGCACGGGACTGCACGGCGCGAACCGACTCGCCAGCACTTCCCTGCTCGAATGCCTGACGAGCGCGAAATTCACGGCGGCCGCGGATGCGGCGGACATCGCGGCCGGAGAATTTCGGCTGCCGGCACCCCGGCCCTGGGAGGGTCCCACGCGGGAACCGGATCCGACCCTGGTGCGGCAGGATATGCTGCTGTTGCAGCACACGATGTGGAACTACGCCGGCATCGTGCGCTCGCCCAAACGGCTGCGCCGGGCGCGGCGGATCCTGCTCGAACTGCGCGAGGAGATTCAGTCGTTTTATCGGGGCTGCCGTCTATCCGGGCCGCTCATCGAGCTGCGCAATGCCGTGCAGACGGCGCTCCTCGTGGTCCACGCGGCGGCGCTGAATCCGCGCAGCAAAGGTTGTCATTATCTCGCCGAGACCGATGAGTAGTGCAATGGAACCCGCCTTCAGGCTGACTTCGACCGAAACCGGCACCGAATACTGGATATACATTGCCGCGCCCGATGCCGCCGCCGAACCCGGCCCATGGCCGGCGATGGCCTTCATGGATGGAGACGATTTGTTCGCGCCGGCTTTGGCCGGTTACCAGCAGGCCCGGGCGAACGGCGAAACTCCTCCCCTCCTGCTGGTCGGCGTGGGCTATGGCGCGAGCTTCGGCAAACCGGGCAATGAGCGAGTGCGGGACTACACGCCGAGTGCGCTGAGCACGGAGAAAGGCAGCGGCGGGTCGCCGGCGTTTCTGCGGTTTTTACGGGATGAACTCTGGCTGGAACTGCTGCGGCGCTACCCGATCCGGGACGATATCCGGGTCCTGGGCGGCCATTCCCTGGGCTCGCTGCTGGTCCTGGACGCCCTGTTTCAGGTGCGGCCGGTCTGCACGCATTTTCTGGTGAGTGCGCCCTCGATCTGGTGGGATGATCGGGTGCTCCTGGGTCAGGCGGCCCGGCTGCGCAAGCGGCAGGCGAATCTGCCCGCCCAGGCCTACCTCAGCGTCGGGGCCGACGATTCGGAATCCATGCGGGGCGATTTGGAACTGCTGGAGGACCAGCTCTCGTCGCGGCCGTTCGCGCAGCTCACGCTGACCTTCGAGCGATTTCCGGGGCGCAATCATTTCGATGTGCTCCCCGATGCGGTGCGCGCGGGGCTGCGGACCTTGCTGCCCAGCGGCTCGCCGCCTGTTTAGACCCAAGCGCATCGGGCACGGCGGCGAACCCGGCCGCCAAAAGGGGCTATTTCCTCGTAGGCAACCAGCCGTGGAAACGCATCCACTCCTCGGCCCGAGCCGGCCACTCGGAGGTCGGGCCATTCCCCGGATTGAGGCCGAAGCCGTGGGCCCCCTTCTGATAGAGGTGCATCTCGGCCGGCACGCCCGCCTTGCGGAGCGCTTCGTAGAATTGGAGGCTGTTTTCCACCGGGACAGTCCGGTCTTCTTCGGTGGCGACGAGGAAGGCGGGTGAACTGTCCTTGGTCACCTGCGTTTCCAGGGACCAGCGCTTGACCAGCTCGTCGGCCGGCGCGGGGCCGAGCAGATTAGTGCGCGAACCCATGTGGACATAGGGCTTCTCCATGGTGAGCACGGCATAGATCAGCATCATGAAATCCGGCCGGCCGCTGACGGCGTCGAGCGGCGCCCCGGTCCGCCCCTCGGCGGCGTCAAAGAGCGTGCCCGCGCTGGCGCTCAGGTGGCCGCCGGCCGAAAAGCCGATCACTCCAATCCGGTCGGGCTGGATGCCGAATTCGGCGGCCCGCGAGCGCAGCACCCGAATCGCGCGCAGGATATCCTGGAGCGGGGCGGGCTGACCATACTCCTTCACCCGGTTCTTGATGATGAAGGCGGTCACCCCCAGGCGATTGAGCCATTGGGCGGGCACGATCCCCTCGTGCCTGAAGGACAGGTACGTGTAGGCGCCGCCCGGGCAAACAATGACGGCGGTTCCGTTGGGGGCGTCGGGCCGATAGACGGTGAGCGAGGGATGGTGGATGTTGGCCACCCCGCCGCCGGCCAGGTTGCGCTCCGGTCCGGCGTCGGCCTTGAGGCCGGGAACGCCTTCGGGCCAAAGATCGATGAAGACGGGATCGGCGGCGTGAAGCATGGAGGGAAGGAACCCGGCCAACGCGAGCGCCGCGCGGAGGACGGTCGTGGGGGTTCTCATCGGGCGAGGGGCGGAATCGGGGGGGAAGCGGCGCGTCGGGCCCGCTCCGAATGCAGAATATCGAGCAGCGCCGCGAAATCCTCTTCGCGCGTGCGGCTGGCGATAGTGAAGTCAAATTTGTCGGCCTCGCGCAATTCCGCTTCGGCCGTGGCCATGCGGCGGGCGATCTCCGCTTCGTTATCCTGCCCCCGCAGGCGCATCCGGGCGAGCAGGCGCTCATAGTCGACGACGATAAAGACCGTGATCATGGCCTGCCGCAGTTGGGCATCGAACAGGGCCGCCCGGCGGAAACTCTCCACCCCCTGGACGTCGACGCTCATCACCAGGTTGCGGCCGGCGGCCAGGGGCTCCAGCACGCTGCGCCGCAGGGTGCCATAGCGGCGCTTGCCATGGACCCAGGCCCATTCGAGGAATTCGCCCGCGGCCAGGCGGGCATCGAACTCCTCCGGAGTGAAGAAGTGATAGTGCTCCCCGTTGACCTCGCCCTCGCGCGGCGCGCGGGTGGTCGTGGTCACCACCCGGGAGAATCCATGGTCGGATTCGGCCAGCCGGTCGCAGAGCGTGCTTTTCCCCGAGCCAGCCGGGCCGGCGAGAATCAGCAGGCAGGGCGAGGCGGCCATCGCGTCAGTAAGTGAAGGCGACAACAGTCAGCAGAATGCCGTAGGCGGCCAGCACCCCGCCGACCAGGCGGGTCCGCTCGGTCCGCGCGAACAGCCACTGCAGGAAATCCCGCATCCGCCACGGCTGGGCGCCCAGCCAGATGGCGAGGACGATGCCGACGTAGACCAGCGCCTTCTGAAAATAGACCTGGGGATGGTCGAAGTTCATGTAGCCGGCCATCAAGAGCGGCATCGCCGCCAGCAGCATCAGGATGGCGAGCCCGCGCACCGCCAGAAAATCCGGCACGCAGCGAAACGCCAGGGCGGCGATGAAGGCGAAGACGACGAACAGGGGCAGATGATAGTCGCCGAAATCCGCTGGCGACAGGTGCCAGATGTTGTAGAGAAACCAGGCCGAACCGGTCCCGAAAAAGAGCCAGGTGGCGGTCTGGGACCGGGGCATCGATTTCAGCGCGGCGATCATGCCCGCGTTTGCGGCCAGCAGGGGAAGGCCGACCAGCAGGAGGATCACTCCGGGGATCAGCGTGGCGACAAGAAGAGACATGCGATAAGTGATGAGGGAGGCGGGAAAAGTGACGAGCGCATTTTACGCCAGCTCGCCATACAGGGTGCTGACGGAGGCGCGGGTCACCTTGAGGGCGGCCAGGGTGCCGACGAGTCGGGGGGCCGCCTCGAATATGGCCACCCGGTTGCCCCGGGTGCGGCCGGTATAGCGCTGGCCGGTCTGATCCGGGCCCTCCACCAGGACTTCCTGCACCGAGCCGACGAGGGACTGGTTGCGGCGGACGGAGTTCTCCTGCAAGAGGTCGAGCAGGATCTGGTTGCGCGCCTCCTTCATCTCCGGCGGCACTTGGTCGGGGTGTTCGGCGGCCGGGGTGCCGCTGCGGACGGAGTACTTGAAGACGTAGGCCATGTCGTAATTGACGGCGGTGAATAGCTCCCGGGTGGCGGCGAAGTCCTCATCGGTCTCGCCCGGAAAGCCCACGATCACGTCCGTCGAGAAATACATGTCGGGCCGCACGGCCCGGAGGGCCGCGGCGATCTCCCAATAGCGCTCGCGGGTGTACGGGCGGTTCATGGCCTTCAGGATGCGATTGCTGCCCGACTGCATCGGGAGGTGGACGTACTCGCACAGCTTGGGGAGGCGGCCATAGGCCTCGACCAGGTCCGTCTTGAAGCCGCAGGGATGCGGGGAGGTAAAGCGGATGCGCTCCAATCCATCGATCGCGTGGACCTGTTCGAGCAGTTGGACGAAGGGGGAGATTCCGCCCACTGCCGTGTAGCGGCGGCGGCCATAGCTGGTCACGATCTGACCCAGGAGAGTGATTTCGCGCACGCCGCGTGCGACGAGACCGGTGCATTCGGCGACGATCTCCTCCATCGGCCGCGAGCGCTCGTCGCCGCGGGTCTTGGGGACGATGCAGAAGGAGCAATTCATGTTGCAACCCTGCTGGATCGAAACGAACGCGCTCACCGCCTGGGTCGACTCTTCCAAGTGGTCGCGGATGGTGTTCTGCGAATCGGCCTCCTCGGCGATGTCGATGATAGTCTCGCCGATCGGCACCCCCGCATCGCGGGCGGCGCGAAGATTGTCGAGGTAGTCCGGGACGTGGTGGAATTTTTGGGTGCCGACGATCAGGTCCACGTCGGGCAGCTGGTCGAGCAGCCCGGCGCCGCGATTTTGGGCCATGCATCCCAGGACCCCGAGGACGAAGTCAGGCTGTTTCTTGCGGCGGGCGAGGACATGGGCGGCCTTGCCGATGGCTTTCTGCTCAGCGGCATCCCGGACGCTACAGGTGTTCAGGAGCAGGATATCGCACTCGTCCTCGGCCCCGACGATCCGATAGCCCCGCCCACGCAGCATCGCCGCGACCGCTTCGCTGTCGCGCTCGTTCATCTGGCAGCCGTAGGTCTTGATATAAACGCGGTTCACACTCGGGAGGGTTTTTTCTAGACTCCTTGCCAGAACGGTCAACTGGGATCGGATGGGGACGGACCAGCTGAACTAATTGTGACCGAATGGCCCGATATAACTCCGATGGAACCGGACCCATTCTATTCCAACGTCCGATCGGGCGGTAACTTTCTCTTCACCGTGAGCGGCGTCGGGGAGAGCGGTTTGATTGCAAGACTTCGATATCTTGCAGGTCCTTGTGCCGCCCACTGGCGCGCTTGTTTTTCAACAAATCCTCGAAGGCGATGAAATTGATGCCCAGGCCATCAAAGCGCGCCCGAACCCGTCGACTATAACAATGGGAGAAATTTACGCCATCGATCTGATTGACGATTTCCAGCTTCATGGGTTCGCGGCCCAGTCGAATCACTTGGCCATAGTCGCAAAAGAATTCCGGCGTGAGGCTGTCGTCGGGTAATCCGAAGTCGTGGAATACTTTCACCAAGGCCTTCCCATTCTGCGGCGAAATCGCCACAAAGATGTCGACGTCGCCGGTATACCGAGGATAGCCGTGATAGCCGACGGCGTAGCCGCCGATCACGAGATACTTAACGCGATGCTTGCTTAACAACCTGAAAAACTCGCGGAAGTCTCGCGGTATCGGGATCATAGGAGTAATTCATCTGCCGCAATAATTCGATCAGCTCGATTCGCTTCCGCGGTGACATGAGGCGCCATTGCTGACGATCGTCCCTTTCCGCTTCGGAGAAGGAACGAGCGATGGTAAGCTGGCGCGCCACCTTTGCCCGATTAAAAAGCGTCCGTGTCATAGGGGCATGATGTCCGGAACTTCCGGCCTCTCAAGGGTTAATTCGCGCGCTGCGGGCTAAAATTGGCCGAGGGAGGTCGAGAACCTAGATCATTGGAATGACGGGATCAAAAAAATCTGGGCCGCAGAGGCTTTTCCCGCGGAAATACCCGGACCTACTCCGTGCGCAATGCGACCAAGGGATCGGCTCGCGAGGCCCGTCGCGGTCACGACCACTGCAGATCCTGATCGACAATCGGCAGGGTGCGGATGCGTTTGCCGGTGGCCGCGAAGATGGCGTTGCAGACCGCCGGGGCGGCGGCCGGGAGACCGGGCTCCCCCAACCCCATGGGGGCGGAATTGGATTTAACGAAGTGAACGTCCACCACTCGTGGTGCGTCCGCCATACGGAGCAGCGGGTAGGCGTTGAAGTTCGCTTGCGCGGCGGCGCCATGCTCGATGGTCACCTTCAGGAACCAGGCGGCGCCAATCCCATCGATCATCGCTCCCTGGACCTGGCTTTCCGCGGAGCTCAAACGTAAGCGGTCGCAGCGAGACATGGGGAGCGAAGGGGTCAGGACGAGGAAAGTGTGATCAATAGGGCATAGGTGGGATCGGATCTGCGGTGGCGGCGGGCGAAAAGAGGGGGGTTGTGCCTGAGGGCGGAAGGAGGGTTACGGTTGAGGCGGTCGTGAGTCAGGATTGTTTCTCCGATTCCGAGCTATCTGAAACAATCCGATCATCGTCGTGGCCCCGAATTTTCAAATCGCTGAAATTTAGATGACTTTGGACCCTAAAATCGCGTGGGCGTCGAGAAATCACCCACCGGCTCGCTCCATGCGGCGCTCGAAGACGCTCGCGAAGACCGGATAAGCATGCGATCGTGTCTGCAGGCGGCTTTTTATGCGCTTGTTTGCACTTACTTCACTGGCTTTCGTCGCCGCAACGGCTGTCGCTGCCGATCCTCCGCCTACCCCACTCCCAGCGGCGGGCGACGAGCTTTACGATACGGCGAAGCAGCTTTTCGACCAATACGCTCCGCCCGAGGTGAAGGCGCAGTACGACTTTCCGGCTCCGGAGCAGTTCAGCGATTTCGGCGCGCGGCTGCAGCGGGCTTTGGACGGTGGCTCGCTGGATGATTTGGCCCAGTACCAGTCGGAGGCCGAATCGGTGCTCACTTTTCTACGGTCGGTGCCCGCCGATGCGGACTATGCGGACTGGCTGGCGGCTCGCCTCGAGGAAATCGACATGGCGCACCGCCTTTCGGCGCCCAGCGCCCAACACCTGCCGCTACCGCCGGCAACGGTGCCACATTCGGTGTCCCGTCTCGACGTTCCCTATTATAATGAATGGCTGGCGCGAGTTCGTCGCCGGGCCCCGCCCGCCAATGCCGCCCAATTGATGCCCCGTCTGCGCTCCGCATTTGCGGCGGAGGGAGTGCCATCGGAACTGGCGTGGCTGGCTGAAGCGGAATCTTCGCTCAATCCCTCGGCTCGCAGCCCGGCGGGAGCGTGCGGATTGTTTCAGTTGAAGGCGGCAACCGCCCACGATCTCGGACTCAGCACCTTTCTCCCTGATCAGCGCACCGATCCGGACAAGTCGGCCCATGCGGCCGCCCGACAATTGCGGGCCTTGGGGGTTCACTTCGGTTCTTGGCAGCTCGCCATCGCAGCTTACAACGCGGGAGAGGGACGGGTTGGGCGGGCGATGGCAGCCCGCCACGCGACGAACTACGCGAGTGTCGCCAGTGGATTACCCGCGGAAACGCGGATGTACGTGCCGGAAGTTTGCGCGCTCATGACCGTGCGAACCGGGGTGAGTCCGGACCAGCTGCCTGCGCCGCGCTAGCCTGAATATTTCATGAAATATTCGGGCCAATCGGCTAGTGGCAGTCGATTCCTGCGAATTGGCGGGAGCAATCCCGGAGCAACTTGCGACGCCGAACGGATCCGCTTACCGGCGGCGGCGCTTGATGCCCAATTGGGCGACGGCAAAGCGGACGATGCCTTCGAGGCGCTCGATTTCCGCAGGCTCCAGGCTGGCGCCCTTCAAATCGTCTTCGGCCCGCTTCATCGCCGCTTCCACCGCGTGCTCATCGATCTTCTCTTCCTCGATCGCAAAGTCGGCCAAAACCGACACCCGATCGCCGGAGACCTGCGCAAAGCCGCCGCCGACTGCCAGATTGAAGGCCTTGCCGTCCTTGATCACGCGGAGTTCCCCGTGATCGACCTGCGTGAGCAGTGGGATGTGGCCGGGCAAGATGCCAACTTCCCCGTCCGTCGTGGGAATCACGACCGTGTCGATCGTGTCCGAATAGACGCGGGCGACCGGCGTGACGATTTCCAGGGTGAGAGGCATGGGCGCTTACTTCTTGGCCGAACCGATCACCTCTTCAATGCCGCCCTTCATGTAGAAATCGCCCTCGGCGACGTGGTCCAATTCGCCATCGAGGATCATCTTGAAACCGCGGACCGTCTCCTTGACGGGGACATACTTGCCCGGCGTGCCGGTGAACACCTCGGCGACCGCGAACGGCTGCGAGAGGAAGCGCTGGATCTTGCGGGCGCGGTAGACGGTGAGCTTGTCCTCGGGGGACAGTTCGTCGAGGCCGAGAATCGCAATGATGTCCTGCAGGTCCTTGTAACGCTGCAGCACCCGTTGAAGATCCCGCGCCACGCGGTAGTGCTCCTCGCCGACGATGCTGGGCTCGAGCGCCTTGGACACCGAGGCGAGCGGGTCGACCGCCGGATAGATGCCGAGTTCGGCGATGGAACGCTCAAGCACGATGGTCGAGTCCAAGTGGGCGAAGGCATTGGCCGGCGCCGGATCGGTCAAATCGTCCGCCGGCACATACACGGCCTGCACGGAGGTGATCGAACCCTTCTTGGTCGAGGTGATGCGTTCCTGGAGGACGCCCATCTCGTTCGAGAGCGTCGGCTGGTAGCCGACCGCCGACGGCGAGCGGCCGAGCAGCGCGGACACTTCGGAACCGGCCTGCGAGAACCGGAAGATGTTGTCGATGAAGAGAAGCACGTCCTGGTTCTTCTCGTCGCGGAAGTATTCGGTCATCGCCAGCGCCGAGAGGGCGACGCGCATACGGGCGCCCGGGGGCTCGTTCATCTGGCCGTACACCAGCGCGACCTTCGACTTGCCGAGATCTTTTTGGTCGATGACGCCGGCCTCGGACATTTCGTGGTAGAGATCGTTGCCCTCGCGGGAGCGCTCCCCCACTCCGGCGAACACGGAGTAGCCGCCATGCGCCTTCGCGATGTTGTTGATGAGTTCCAGAATGACGACGGTCTTGCCGACGCCGGCGCCGCCGAACGCTCCGGCCTTGCCGCCCTTGATGAAGGGGCAAATCAGATCGATAACCTTGATGCCGGTTTCCAGCACCTGGGCCTTGGTGTCCTGTTCGACGAGCGCCGGGGCGGCGCGGTGAATGGGGTATTTCTTCTCAAAGGTGACCGGGCCGCGTCCGTCCACGGGATCGCCGGTGACGTTGAAGATGCGGCCGAGGACCCCGTTGCCCACGGGCACCGAAATCGGGGCGCCGGTGTCGAACACGGTCATGCCGCGCTTCAGGCCTTCGGAGGAAGACATCGCGATCGCCCGGGCGAGACCGGCGCCGAGGTGCTGCTGCACTTCGAGGGTCAGCATTTCCACTTTGCCGCCGACCTCGAACTCGATCGTGAGCGCCTGATAGATGGGCGGGATGGCGTGCTCCGCGAACTGCACGTCGACGACGGGGCCGATGACTTGGACGATTTTGCCGTTATTCATTAGAAGATAGGGAGGTCGGGACGATTAAGCGGAGAATTGGGCGGCGGCGATTTCCAGGATTTCCTGGGTGATCGCCGCCTGGCGGGCCTTGTTGTACTCGAGCGTGAGATCGCCGAGCAGCTTGGTGGCATTGTCCTTGGCGGTCTTCATGGCGACCATGCGGGCGCTATGCTCGGAGGCCTTGGCGGAAAGCACCAATTGGAAGATCTGCCGGTTGACGTAGGCCGGCAGGAGGGCGTTCAGCACTTGATGGACGTCCGGCTCGAACAAAATTTCCCGGGTGTCATTTTCGGCGGCCTTGGCGCTGGGCTCCTCCTGAAGGCCGGCGACGAAGTCCTTCAGACTCTTCAGCGGCAGGATTGGATAAACGACCGGCTCCTGCACCAGCGTGTTCTTGAAGCGCGGAAAGATGACTTCGATCGTGTCGACGGCTCCCTCAAGATACTGCTTCACCAGGAATTCGGCCGCGACCCGGACTTCCGGGAACGGCACGCGGTCATGGACCGGAAAATCGGCGAGCAGGTCGCGCTTGGTGCGCGCCAGGAATTGCGCGCCCTTGCGGCCGATGACGACGAACTTGGCCGGCGTCTTGATCTCCGCGACCAGGCGGAAGACATTGGAATTGAGCGGGCCGCACAGGCCCTTGTCGCTCGAGACGACCAAAATGCCGCGGGTCTTGACGGGGCGCTCGATCAGGAAGGGATGCAGCGACTCGTCCACTCGGGGGGCGATCGCCGCCAGCATGTCGGCCATGAGGTCGCCGTACGGGCGTCCCGCCAGGGCCGCCTGCTGCGCCTTCTTCATCTTGGAAGCCGCCACCAGCTCCATTGCCTTGGTGATCTGGCGGGTATTTTTGACCGACTTGATGCGTCGGCGGATGTCCCGGGTCGAGGGCATGGGCGCGAATTAGGCGACGAACGTCGCTTTCCACTCGTCGACCGCGGTCTTCAGCTCGCCTTCGATCTCCGGATCCAGCGCTGCCTTAGTGCGGATCTTGGTGAGCAGGGCATCCTTGCGGGTCGTCAGGTATTCGCGGAGGGAAACGGCGGCGCCGGTGACCTTCTTCAGGTCGAGATTGTCGTAGTAGCCCTTTTGCATCGCCCAAAGAGTCGCGGCCTGCAGTTCGATGGAGGACGGGCTGAAAGCCGGTTGCTTGAAGAGTTCGACGATGCGGCCGCCGCGGTCGAGCTGGCTCTTGGTTTTGGCGTCCAGGTCGGAGCCGAACTGGGCGAAGGCCGCGAGTTCGCGGAACTGGGCGAGTTCGCCCTTCAGTTTGCCGCCGACCTGCTTGGTGACCTTGATCTGGGCGGAGGAGCCCACGCGCGAGACCGAGAGACCCACCGACACGGCCGGACGGATGCCTTGGTTGAAAAGATCGGTCTCCAGGAAGATCTGGCCGTCGGTGATCGAGATCACGTTGGTCGGGATGTAGGCCGAGACGTCGCCCGCCAGGGTCTCGATGATCGGGAGGGCGGTGAGCGAGCCCTTGCCATCCAGACGGGCGGCGCGCTCCAGCAGGCGGCTGTGCAAATAGAACACGTCGCCCGGATACGCCTCGCGGCCGGAAGGGCGCTTCAGAATCAGCGAAATCTGGCGGTAGGCGACGGCGTGCTTCGACAGATCGTCATAGACGATCAGCGCATCCATGCCGTTTTCCATGAACCACTCGCCCATCGACGCGCCGGCGTAGGGGGCGATGTATTGATTGGCGGGATTGTCCGAGGCCGTGGCGGCGACGATGATCGTGTACTCCAGGGCGCCGGCCGCCTCGAGCGAGGCCATCGTGCGCACGACATTGGAGCTCTTCTGGCCGATCGCCACGTAGATGGAATACACCGGCCGGAACTTCGGATCGCCGGAAGCGAGGCCGACCTTGTTGATCTTGGCCTGGTTGATGATCGTATCGATCGTGATCGTGGTCTTGCCGGTGCCGCGGTCGCCGATGATCAGTTCGCGCTGGCCGCGGCCGATCGGGATCATGGAGTCGATCGCCATGATGCCGGTGAACAGGGGCTGGGTGACCGATTTGCGGACGATGATGCCCGGGGCGATCTTTTCCACCGGATACGATTCCGTGGCATTGAGCGGGCCCTTGCCGTCGATGGGCCGGCCGAGGGCGTCCACCGCGCGGCCGAGGAGCTCACGGCCGACGGGCACGGAGAGCAGCTTGCCGGTGGTGCTGACTTCATCGCCTTCTTTCAGTTGGGAGACGTCGCCCAAGATGACGCAGCCCACTTCGTCCTCTTCCAGATTCAGGGCGATGCCGATGGCCCCGCCGGGAAACTGCACCATCTCATTGTACATCACGTCGGACAGGCCGTCGATTTTGGCGACGCCGTCGGCGATCGTGCGGATGTTGCCGGTGTTCTTCTTCACCGCCTTGCTGGAAAGCTTGGCGATCTGTTGTTCGATTTGGTCGAGGACGGAGCTCATGGGCGCGGGGGTGAAAGAGGAATTGGGTGGT
>Ga0182024_10009226_pt1 | contig 20480 bp, 20 predicted proteins | sample P32metaG_FD_120480 | JGI IMG/M metagenome (GOLD analysis project Ga0182024, IMG submission 120480) | Permafrost microbial communities from Stordalen Mire, Sweden - P3-2 metaG (Illumina Assembly) | ecosystem: Environmental > Terrestrial > Soil > Wetlands > Permafrost | place: Sweden: Stordalen... | reverse complement strand
GTAAGAATCTACAACACACCCGTAAACCCCTGGCAGTACCTGCGCTCGGCCACTCCGATCGCAGCACCTGGCGCGGCTCCCGGCGATTAGGGTTGGTTCTCGTCTAGCTTTTACCCTAACCCGAACCCAGGCTTTTACCTGTCCCTCAGAGGCTCATGCTTTGCCCTAGGACGGTCATGTTTGGGATCTGGCTAATGCCCCTGCGGACACAGGAATACCTTGGCTGCCGATGATTTACCCTGTACGGACGAGCGTTGCCAGCGACCGAATGGCAGTTAAATCTATATTTTTCATGGCCATACAGAAGTGCTCGAACCTATCACGCCCGATGGCGATATCGGCAACTGGCCCTACGGCCATGTGCGTATTCCGATGGCTGTACCAAATCCCACCCTCAGACCAGTAGTTTCCTTGTATCCGTTACGTCTATCCTTCGTGGGTGAGCAAATCCACACCAACCTACAGCGTCCGGCAGCACCATATCTCACCTGTTTCCAGGGGATTAAGGCGCTACGGTTTCGCCGCCTCGGTGCTGGCGATGTTTTCCGGCTTGATAGGCAGCCCGGCCTTCCCCGCTGTCTCGGGAAAAAACTCAAGTGCAGCCAGCACAGTAGCTTGCGGGAAGAACGGCTGCTCTGCCGATTCCCCGGAACTGCAAATGGTCGAGCTGATGAATAAAGACCGCATGGCTCCGGAGCAGGCCGCCGAAACCCATGGCAAGGCTCGGCCGCTCCAGTGGGACCCGCGGCTAGCCGCATTAGCCCGGGCCCACTCGCTAGAGCTGGAGAATGGATCGTTCAGCCATGTGAGCCCCGACGGCAGCTTGCCCAGCGATCGGATGTCCAGGGCGGGGATCCAGTGGTTGTCGATGGGCGAAAACATCGCTATGTCCCAGGACGTGGCGCGCGCCGAAGCCTCGTTCATGAATGAACCCGGCTTTCAGCAGAATCATCGAGGAAATATACTCAACCCGAACTTCACGACGGTCGGAGTCGGGATCGTGAATGGTCCCGACGGATACCTCTACATCACCCAGGAATTCGCGCAACTCCGCTAGCCTCGTACCTAGCCGCCCGCTCCCCTACACTCGCTCTACACCCGGTCAAAATGATCGAGTAGTCGTCGACGCTGGTCCTCGCTCAGCCAAGCCCCTAAAAATCATTCCGCTTCGCGCTACCGTGTCTCTAGTGCTATTTTCGTGGGCGCAATCGAGCCACGGAGGGCGGAAATGTTGGCATCCAGCAAAGTGGTCGGGTTCGTCCCCACCCGCGATTCCAAGCAAGCCAGAGAATTCTACGAGGGCAAGTTGGGATTTCAGTTTGTCAGCGACGATCCGTTCGCTTTGGTGGTCAAAGCCGGCGACACAACCATCCGCATTGCCAAGGGTGCCAATTTCACGCCCGCCGCGTACACCATCCTGGGCTGGGAAGTGAAAAATATCGAAGAGACCGTCGCATGGCTCAAGACGCGCGGTGTGGTTTTCGAAAAATATCCGTTCATCCAGGATCCCGAAGTCGGAATTTGGACCACGCCTTCGGGCGACAAGGTGGCGTGGTTCAAGGATCCGGACGGAAACGTACTTTCGGTCGGCCAGCACTAATCGCCGCGGGAGATCGTTCGCGCAACACACGCGGAGGAAACCATGACTCGAGCACTGACTCTCGGAACGTTAGTCGGTGGACTGGTAGCCCTGGTTTGGAGCACCATCTCGTGGGGAATGCTGGGTTGGCACGAAAAGACCATGCTCGGCTTTCAAAATGACAGCGAAGTCTCGGCAGTAATCGCTTCGCACGCCCCCCAGGACGGCACCTACCTGCTGCCCTACATGCCGTCGACCCAAGGCATGACCCCGGAACAGAAGAAGTCCGCGCAAGCAACCGCCGCGGCGAAATTCCAACAGGGGCCGATCGTGGTCGCAGCGGTTCGGCGCGGGGGATTCCCTTCGATCGGCCGGGCCATGGTCATCCAGGCCTTGAATATGTTTGTCGCGGCCTTCCTGCTTACCTGGCTATACATGCAGACCCGCGGACTCAGCTACGCCCGCAGCGTGGTGTTTTTCGCGGTGGTCGGTGTGGCGGCCAGTGTGATTATTGATCTGCCCAACTGGAACTGGTGGGGATTTTCCGGCGCCTACACCGCAGCAAGCCTCGCTGACGCTGCGCTAACGTGGTTGCTCGCCGGCTTGGCGATCGCCAAGGTGGCCAAGCCCGCCACCAACTAAAACCCCGAAGTATGCCCGCATCCGCCGCATCCGCGCAAGTATTGCTGCCGAATACCGACGGGTGTATATTCCCGCCAGTTGACAGGCCCTCTCGGTATCCCACTTTCATGCGGGCAAGACGGAGGATATGTGATGAAGAAGCTCGGTTGGTGTGTTTTGGTTGCGTCGCTATGGATCCCCGGTGCGGCGATGGCTCAGAATGCCCTGGACGGCACGTGGAAGGTTGATCTCAACAACGCCAAACTCTCGAGCAAGCCGGACATTTACCTGCTACGGGACGGCATGTGGCACTGCAAGACTTGCGTTCCCGCAATTGACGTCAAGGCCGATGGCCAGGACCAAACCGTGGCCGGGCATCCATACTATGACTCCATCAGTATCACGATTGTGGACGATCATACCGTTCAACAAACCACCAAGAAGGCGGGCAAGGTGGTTGGTACCTCAAAATCCACCGTCTCCGCTGACGGCAAGACGTTGACGTCGGAAGGCAGCTTTCGTTCGGCGAACGGACAGGAAGTGGCCTCTAAGGGCGAGGCCACGCGGGTGGCCAACGGTCCGGCTGGGTCCCATGCAGTTTCAGGCTCGTGGCGAGATAGCAAGGTCGACAGCGTCTCCGACAATGGGCTGACAGTGACATTCAAGGTACAGGGCGACAGCTTGACCATGACCAGTCCCACCGGAGAAAACTACACCGCGAAACTGGACGGAACCGACGCCCCATACAACGGTGATCCCGGCATCACCAGTGTTTCGGTAAGGCGGTTGGGAAAGAACGCGATTGAAGAAAGCGACAAGCGCGACGGGAAAGTGATCAGCGTTTCAAAAATTACCGTAGCTTCGAGCGGGCAGAGCTTGACCATGGAATTTGCCGACAAGCTCCACGGAACCACCAGCGAGTTTAGCGCCGAAAAACAATAGACCGCCGGATGGATGGCGCACAGCGCGCGGTGCGCGCCACTCGCGGGTCGGGCGTTGGGCGGAAAACCTTTGCCCGCCGAGGGCGCTGCTACAAAACCGATGGCCTCAGTTTTGCCGGGCTTGCTGCACCATTTCGACGAGAACGGATCGCGCTTCCGCTGGAGTGCCCACTTCGCGTAGGAAGTTAATGCGTGTGCCGCGCATGCCGTCCGCGGTTTTCAAGCGCAAGTGAAAGCCGAGGCGGTCGACCGAGGTCATCGCCGATTCCTGTGACTCAATTCCCGCAAACGCCCGGGCCAACAGGGTCAGCGCTTCCGGGTGATCGGCGTTCATGTGGTGAATGATGCCAGGTCCGCTGTCCGCCAGCGGATCGGGCGCACCGCGATAATATTCCGCCGCGGAAACCCAGCCCATCACCCCGAAGCCTCCTACGTAGTAAACGTCCACCACGTCCATGCGGTAGAACGAAAAATCTTCAAAATCCACCCAGTACTTGCTGTTCGCGTGACGCGCCAGATAAAGCTTGCGCGCCTCGGCCACGTCTGCCGCGGGTACCGGCAAAACATTTCCCAACAACGTTACTCGCGATGAACCCAAGGGATCGCCGGTGGATTCCGGTGGGGTGATCAACAGACTCGCCCGGGGCTCCGCCTGCAGATTTTGCGTGTGCATGGCCATCGTGCTGATCAGGAAAATCGGATGCCCGGCGTCGTCCAATCCATAGGGCATCACCGATCCAAACGGAAACCCTTCCTGCTTGCGCGAAAGCGTTGAAAGGCTACCCACACGCCCGACGTGCACCAGCGTCCGCACCCGCTCCGCGAACCTAGGCTCGGCCACGGCTGGCTGGCCACTGGCTGAACTAGGTCCCGCATGCTTTCCCGCTGAAGACGAAGACATTGTTTTCTCCACGACGTTGGCCCGACTTCGCCAAGCCTGCAACCAAACTACCACCCAGAACAGAAAGTGTCTGCCTAAAGGGATCCGCTTTTGTAGCGTCGCTCGCCGCGGGCGGGCCACGCTACGCGCAACCGGGTTGCGATGAGCCACACGTGCAGCTATCATTCGCGAACCATGAAAATCACAAGATATTCAGTCCGATCGGCCCCGCTCTTACTATTGGTAGCCTGCAGCACATGCGCCTGGGCGCAAACCGCCGCGACGTCCGAAGAAGTCAACGACGTATACCCCGATGCTCACGCGCTGTACCTGGACCTGCACCAGTCGCCGGAGCTCTCCTCGCACGAAACGCAAACCGCCGCCAAAATGGCCAGCCGTCTGCGCAACCTCGGCTACGATGTCACCGAAAAAGTAGGTGGCACCGGCGTCGTCGCCATCCTTAAGAACGGCGCCGGCCCGACCATCATGCTACGCACCGAACTCGACGCTCTGCCGGTGGAAGAAAAAACCGGCCTCCCGTACGCCAGCAAAGTGCGCGCAAAAGATCCCGGCGGTCACGATGTCGGGGTCATGCACGCCTGCGGCCATGATTTGCACATGTCGTCGCTGGTAGCGACGGCCACGATCATGGCGCACTCGAAAAACACCTGGCACGGAACGCTGATGCTGATCGCGCAGCCCGCCGAGGAGACAATCACCGGCGCCAAAGCCATGATCGACGACGGCTTCATCACGCGGTTTCCCAAGCCCGACGTGGGCGTGGCGCTGCACGTCAACAACGAATTTCCCGCCGGTAAAATCGGCGTCGCGCCCGGCTATCTTTATGCCAGCGCGGATTCCATCCGCATCACCATTTATGGCCGCGGCGGACACGGTGCCGCTCCGCAATTCACCATTGACCCCATCGTGATCGGCGCACGCACCGTTCTGACACTGCAGACCATCGTCTCGCGCGAGGTAAAGCCGGGCGCCGCCGCCGTCGTCACCGTCGGCTACTTTCAAGCCGGCACCAAGAACAACATTATTCCCGACCAAGCCGATCTCGGCCTCACCGTGCGCACCTACAAGCCCGCGGTTCGCACGCAAATCCTCGCCGCCATCGACCGCATCACCAAGGCCGAAGCGGCGGCCGCCGGGGCGCCGCGCGAGCCCTTGATCGAACACGTCGAGAGCACCGACGCGGTGTACAACGATCCGGCACTGGCGCAACGGCTCACTCCCGTCCTGGAATCCGCGCTGGGCAAAAGCAACGTGGAAGCCGCTACGCCGATGATGGTCTCCGAAGACTATGAATACTTCGTCGAAGCGGGCATCCCGTCGTTTTATTTCTCGCTCGGTGGCGCCGATCCCGAAAAATTTGCGCAAGCCGCCGCCACTGGAAATCCTCTGCCCTACAACCACTCGCCGCTGTTCGCGCCTGACGTCGATCCCGCGATGCACACCGGAATCGCGTCGGAAGTAGCGGTGCTGCGAAATCTTTTAAACGCATCGCCCGATGACCTGCACAAGCTGACCCAAGTTAAACAATGACGCGCTTTCTCTCTGGCATTCTCGACGATCCGGAATACGGGAGCTTCAATCAGGATACCCAGCGGCTCTTCGCCTATCACCAGTCCACCAAGCACACTTATCAATCCGTCCGCACCGGCGCCCATTTTCTGGATTGGGCCAATCAGCCCGATCCTTTCCGCAGCTACCCAGGTGCGCCTACGATCTCTCTTCGGCCGGATCCGGGTTTTTCAGAAACCGGAACGTTTGCTGCGATGGCTGCGCTACCCGCGGAAATTACGACCGGCGTGGAAGCTACACCTGCCGCGGTAGGCGAGGCAAAGAGCCGCCAACCAATTCGTCTCGATGCGCTTTGGCTCAGCCGGCTGCTGTGGCACTCCGTGGCCATCAGCGCGTGGAAAAAGGTCCCGGGCTCGGAAAATCGCTACAGCCTGCGCGTGAATCCTTCATCGGGAAATCTCCACCCAACCGAAACATACTGCGCTCTCCGCGGTTTCGCCGACCTCGACGACGGCTTGTATCACTACCGCGCCGATCACCACGCCCTCGAGCTTCGCCGTCCCCGTGCGCAAACAAGGGAAATCGCCGAAGCTCTGCGAATTTCGCGGGCGGCGGAGTCGCCCTTGATCGTTGGGCTCACCTCGATATTCTGGCGGGAAGCGTGGAAGTATCGCGATCGCGCGTATCGCTACTGCTGCCACGATCTGGGCCATGCGATGATGAGCGTGCTTCTGGCGGCGCGCTCTCTTGGACTTTCCGGCGGTGCCATCACTCATTTTGCTGACGCTCGCCTTACTGGCGCGCTCGGCATCACCGGAAGCGATGAAGCGCCGATGATTTTTTTGGTTTTCCCGTCGCGCACCGTTTCCACGCAACCACCAGCGGTGTCCGCAGATGCGCTTCCGCAAATTCCCAATGAGTTGTCCGCCGAGGAAGTGCCGTACCAACGGTTACTGGAAATGCATCGTTCGACGATTCTCGCAGATCCGCCACCCGCGCGACCGTCTATGCCACTTACAGGTGCGCCAACAGCTGATGATTCGGGGGCTCGGTCAACGCCGTTACGCCAGCCCGCGCGGGACGCTCCGCTGGCGAACATCGTTCGACGTCGCCGTTCGGCGCTCGATTTCGATGCGCGAACGGATCCGATGGAGCACCGCGATCTGGAGCAACTCCTGGATTTCGCGACGCGAGATTGGTCCGCCGATTGCCGCGGCAACTTCGACCCAGGCTTAACCTCAGCGCATCCCGGTGTAGATTTCGTCACGCTCTATCTCTACGTTCACCGCGTCCGCGACTGCGAGCCTGGCGTCTACCGCTGGAATGCAACCCGGCGAACATTGCAGCAGCTCCACCGCGCCAACGTCGAGCGTATCGCCGCTTTCCTGAGCCTGGAACAGCCGCTCGCAGGAAATTCGTGCTTCACGGTCTCGATGATTGCGGACCTGGCCCGTGCCGCGCAGGCCTTCGGCAACCGCGGTTATCGCTACGTGTATTTCGAAGCTGGAGCAATCGGCCAGCGCCTTTATCTCGGAGCGGAAGCGCTCAACTGGAATGCCACCGGGATCGGCGCTTTCTACGATGACGATGTCCATCGCTATCTCGGTTTTCTGGAGGAAGGGGAAAATCCGGTCGCCGCCGCAGTGAACGCGGCGGAAAAATCGTCCTTGATCATGGCCGGGTCGCCGGCCAGCCGTTTTGCCGCCGCCGCATCGACGGAAAAAGTGAAAAACTCACCGCGCGAACCTACCAGCAATCCGCGCAAAGATCCCGGTACGCTCCCGCAACAAGTGATCTACCACTTCGCGGTTGGCCGCGCCATTCACGATCCGCGGCTCGAGGCCTAACACGCCATGATCGGCATCCTGGTTATCGGCGACAATCATTTCATCGTGCGCGGACCGCTGCCGGACCGCCCCACCGCCCTCGCACTCGCTGGTCACTGGTCGATCATACAAATTGCCCAGGAGACGCCGGTCGCGCTGCGAAAGTGGAGAATCAGCACCCGGGAGTTCCGCGAAAATCTGGAGTGGGCGGTGTGCGTCCCTGGCGATGGAGAAATCTCGCCAGCGGTAGCCCGGTTGCTCACGGAGCTCTCCACCCGCGGTATGCGGGTCCACGATTCGAGTACCGACGATTGGTAGCCTCGGTAGTGATTCCGGCCGCATGGCTCGAGTCACCGCTAACGCAGCTTCGACAACGGCGTCTAAGCTGAAACCTGAGGATCACTGGGGTTACCCTTGCACTGACGGGGAGGGGAAGTTGCCATGGCGACGCTGCTTCAAGACATCCGCTTGGCGATCCGTTCGCTGACCAAAAATTCCGGCTTCGCTATAGTTGCGGCGCTCACCCTTGCTCTCGGCATCGGCGCGAACACTGCAATTTTCAGCGTGGTGCAAAATGTGCTTCTTCGCCCGCTCCCGTATCCCCATCCCGAAACGCTAGCCCAGATAGCAAATTCCTACATGCCGGTTCTTTCCTCGATCGGACTGTCTCCCGGTGATTTCCTGGAATGGCGCAATCGCGCCCACGGAATTTCGGATATGGGCGCGTACATTGATATTTCCGTGGGATTCAATCTAACCGCTGAAGGCGAGCCCGAAAGAATTCACGGCACCTTCGCGAGCGCGAGTTTATTTCCCATGCTCGGCATCCATCCGTTGCTAGGCCGCGCGTTCGTTCCCGAAGAAGACAAGACCGGCAGCGCCCCGGTGGTGATGCTGGCTCACTTGTTTTGGACCAGTCACTTCGGCGGCGATTCCGCCATCGTCGGACGCACCCTCACCCTCGACAACCAACGCTACACCGTGATCGGCGTGCTGCCCGCCAATTTTCTGCTTATGCATTGGTCCGACGTATGGATGCCGGTGGGCCAATATCCAGACGATTTGACCGGCCGCGTTCATCATCCGTATACCACGATCGCCCGGCTGAAACCCGGGGTGACCATCGCGCAGGCGCAGGCCGAATTGGTAACCCTCAATCGCCAGTCCGCGACTGCATTTCCGGATACCCACAAAAATTGGACTGTGGAAGTGACCCAACTCGAAGATCCCACCGCCGCGAAATTGCGGCGCGCGTTACTGGTGCTGTTCGGAGCGGTTAGCCTGGTGCTTTTGATCGCCTGCGCCAATATGGCGAACTTGTTCCTCGCGCGCAACTCCGTCCGTGAAAGGGAATTCGCTCTGCGCACCGCGCTCGGCGCCAGCCAATGGCGATTGATCCGCCAGTTGCTCACGGAAAGCTTGCTGCTGTCGCTGGTAGGCGGAGCGGTCGGCCTGCTGGTCGCCGCGATCGGACTCAAAATCCTGCGCGCACTCGTGCCCGCGAACCTGGCGGTCGCCACCGACACCGGACTCAACGCGGGCGTGCTGGCATTCACAATTGCCGCCTGCGTCGCCGTCGGACTCATTTCCGGCTTGCTGCCCGCGCTGCAAACGCTCAGCACCAATCTGAATAACGTCCTGAAGCAGGGAATCAAAGGCACCAGCGCATTCGGAAGCCGCAAGGTCCATAACCTCTTGGTGGTCTCTGAAATCGCCATGGCGCTGATCCCGCTCATCGGCGCTGGTCTGTTGCTGCGCAGCTTCCATAATCTTTTGTCCGTCGATCCCGGTTTCCGCGCCGACCACATTCTCACCTTGCAAATGTCGCTGGCCGCGATCCCCGCCGCGCAGGCCGCGCAAATGACCAACGATCAATTCACCGAACTAGGGAAAAAACAGTCGCTCGAATTCGAGCAGATCGCCGAGCAAGTCGGCGCGCTGCCGGGCGTGAAAGCCGCTGGCGGCATCGATGACTTGCCGCTGGGCACCGAGCTGACCCGAGCATCGCGATTCGTGATCGAAGGACGTCCGATTGCCGAAGCCGGTGTCCGACCGGTGGCGCAGACCCGTACCGCCAGCATCGGATATTTTTCCGCGATAGGAATTCCGCTGCTCAAAGGGCGAGTATTCAACCAGGCGGATTGGACCCTGCAAAACGTGGTGATCAACGAAACCATGGCGCGGCGGTTCTGGCCGGACGAAGACCCGCTGGGCAAACGTGTGAACGTATGCTCGATGTATCCAACTCCATGCTGGTTTCCGATCGTCGGTGTGGTGGGCGACGTTCATCAGTACACACTGGACGCCGCGCCGACCAGCGACATTTATTTTACCGGCGGATGGACGCCATATCTGGTAATCCGTACCGCGTCCGATCCCGCGTCGCTGGCCTCTGCGGCCACTGCCATCATTCACAAGATCGATCCCGCCCTGCCGGTGACGCACGTGCTCACCATGGATGAATTGCTGTCGGATTCCGTTTCGCCCCGGCGCTTCAGCGCGGTGCTCACCGGTATTTTCGCTGGACTGGCGCTGCTGCTCGCTGCAGTGGGAATTTACGGGGTGATGAGTTACACGGTGAGCCAGCGAATTCAGGAGATCGGAATTCGCATGGCGCTGGGAGCGGAGCCGCGCAACGTGCGCGGCCTGATCCTTGGCCGCACCCTACAGCTGGCAATTCTCGGGGTGGGCTTCGGCCTAGCCGGCGCGTCGGCACTGGCCAGGTTCCTTTCGAGCATGCTCTTCGGCGTGAAGGCCTACGACCCGCTGACATTTGCCGCCGTAGCCGTCGTACTGACTCTGGTAGCTCTAGCCGCGTCGTACCTCCCAGCCCGCCGCGCCATGCGCGTCGACCCAATGGTAGCCCTCCGCTACGAGTAGCGCGATGTACCGTTGCCGTTGTGGCGTCGCTCTTGTGGCACAGCCAATCCTGGCGGTGGCGGCCCAAGCCCAGGCGTAGTCCCACGCCTGAATGCCGTAAACAAACTGAAGACGAACCCCGCAACACATACCCACGCAAACCAGTCCCCCAATCGCGCATACAACGTAGCGTCATGCCGCACCGGCACGCTCGCCACCAGCGTGGCGAACCTCGCTGAGTTGGTAACCTGTTCAGCGATCACGCGCCCGCGATCGTCAGTCACCGTCAAAATCCCCTGCTTCGGCGAGCGCGCGATGCTGTATCCATCTTCCACTCCTCGCAGGATCGCCATGCGCCCATGCAGCCAGCCGTCCTCAGTGAAATCCCATGCCGGGACCAGCAGCAGCCCCACGCCATCACGGCCGTACTGCCGGCTGAGTTTCTGAAAATCCATGTCCTTACAGATCTGGATTCCCCAGACGCCGGATGGCTCGTGCAAAACCGTACGCGTAGTGCCAGTCGTAAAACTAGACTCATATAAAGGAAGCATGTGGTGCTTCTCGTAGATCGCCTCCACCACGCCCGGCGGTGAATACATCCGTGCTTCGTTCCATTTGCCGTTGCTCAGCGTGGGACGGACCATCCCCACAACGATCTGCACGTTAGCGCGCGTGGCCGCCGCCTCAAACATTGCATCGACATCATGCAAATTCGCGTCGGGCAGCACGCCGGTTTTCTCCGGTATCACCACCACTTGCGCGCCGCGTGCAGCCAAAGATTCAGCCTGTTCGGTATATTGGCGCAGCAGGGCCATTTCGGCGGCCGGAGTCTCGGCGAAAATATTTTGCGGCAGATCGGACGCAACCAGACCCACCGTCACCGACCCGCCTTTGGTGGAAGTCGATCCCAAGCGCCCGTAGCCCAAACCGAAAACGAGCGCCAGGTATGCGCTCATTCCAATCGCCAATGCACGCTTCTGGCCTTTAGAGCCACTACCAGCAATCAGAACTGCGGCCGTCGCGCAGAAACTCAATAGGCAGTCGCTGATTCCCCAGATGCCGGTGATCGATGCGATCTGCAGGATCGGCAGGCAATCCGTCTGCGAATAAGCGAGGTTGCCGTAGGTTCCGTGCGGCGAGATTACCGAAGTGAGATATTCGGCGCTCACCCATGCCCACGGAAATGCCATCGCCGCCTGCCACAGCGCGCCGCGGCGCACCAATCGGCGGAACAGCAGAGTGATCAGCGCGAAACCGAGCGCCGGGAAAACCAGGCTTTCCACGCAAACAATGGCCGGGATGCCAATCGCATAACGCATCGCGTGCCATGAGTTCAGCCCGCCGATCGCCCACGAGAGAAACGCCACTACGAAAACCGCTAGGCGTGAATTGTGTGCAGCGATCAGCAGCACAGGAATCGGTGTGAGCCAAGTCACCCACCCGATCGGATGGACTCCGGTGCCGAAGTACACTCCGACGGCGGACGCCAAGAGCGCCGCGGCAGCCGCCACCGGGCCGCGAAACATTTCAGACTTTGCGTCCTAGCGTTATTCCTTCGATTCAGTTGCAACAGCCCGGCCACTCTTCCGCATGGCCAGCTCGGCCAGCCAGCTCAGCAACGGAGATGCCAGGCATCCAATCCAGACCCACAGTGGATTTAGAGTGATGCTCACGGCGATTACGCCCGCGGCAAACGACAAAAAGAAAACTTCCGCCGAAAGCCCGTTGATCCAATCGGGTGTGGCTCCGCTGGCCGGAATCCGCGCCCGCAGCGCCGGCCACATTCGCGGCACCGCACGCAGGAACGCACGGTACGGCTCGCCCTGCTCGGCTTCCAGGCCTGCCTCTTCGCGACCAATCAGCCGATAGCCGAACAGCGGAATTCCGATTGCTATGATCGGAAATCCGCTGGTCGGCGCGAAGAGTCCCATGGCCACCGACATCAGCGCGTTGCCAAAATAAAGAGGATTGCGCGTGTGCCGGTACGGACCGTCCGCACGCAACGTTTCGCTGTGCAGCGCATGGTCGTGCACCACTGCGCGGCCCAGATAGGCCGACCCCCATACCCGCATCAGCGCCGCAGCAATCATGATCGCCGACGTCACTCCCAATACGATGTGTTGCGCGAGCGGCAGCGGGATCTTCGCCACTTCCGACAAATGGCCGGACAGCCGCACCCAAACCGGAACGTGGTCGATCGCAAACAGAATGAACCCCACGAAAAAAATCGATCCAAACAACGACCATCGCTGCCGAAACTCAAAATCCGTCGCACGCATCATCGCATCGCCCCTGTGCCGCTGGTTCTTGCTGACCGCCGCCGGACCTCAATCCGAAAACAAATCGCGCCCCCTCGCCGGCCGGTCCCACCGCGCCCATGGCGCTCTGCACCATGCGCTCCCGTTTCCCAAAGAACATCCCGCTGAACGTGAAGTAAACGCCGATAACCAAGGCGAACCAGCCCGCCAACCCGACCATTCGCAAAGGCAGAACCACCGCCAGCAGCGCCGACGGAAATCCCATCACGCCAGCGCCGAGTGACCCACCAGGCCGCGGCACGTCCGGAGCGTCTCCATTTCGTTCAGCCCCAATTCGTCCCGCCGCCTCCACGCATGCAAGCACCACAGCGCGTGGACCAGAAATACCGCCGCGAATCCCGCGCCGTACACCACCAAAGACATGCGTGCATCCGCTGCGTTCACTGGCCACGCGGCGCCAAAGAGTCCGAAGTACAAAAACTTGAGGGGATAAACGTAGAACAGCACGAAGAACAGCGATAAGCAGTTCAGAAACACAACCCCAGGCCTCTGCAACCGGTAGCGCCAGAAAAATCGGAAGTGTTGATGCCAGGCCTGTGCCAGAAAAGCGAAGCACACCCCCAACGCCGCGAACCCGCGCATCGCCTCCATCAGTTCGTGAAACATCTTCGGCACTTCCAGCCAAACCACCGACAGGGTGAGCGCGAAGGCAAACACCGCATTCGAAACGCCCTCCAGCCGCGTAATCTCGCCGCCGCGCCAGCGAAAATCCTTCCCGCCTCGCGCACCGCTCCCCGCCAGTTGCTCGCGGATCATCCGTGCTTCCCCGCGTCTATTACTACGTATCCGGGGCCGAGGAAATATCTTTCCGGTCGGAACAGCGATCTACGCGCCCTTCTGCGCCGTCGCTGGGGCCTTGGCCGGTACGCGAGCTAGAACTTACTTGGCCTTGGAGGAGTTGGCGGTCTTAACGATAAACGCCGCCACGGCGTCATGCAGCGTCTTCAGCGACGCTTCATGCGCGTACACCATGTGCCCCGACTCGTAATACTGATATTCGATGTTGCTCTGCAGCTTCGCGGGAATCTGCAGATGCTGCATTTCGTAGATGCCTTCGTAGAACGGCGTAGCCAGATCGAAATAGCCGCCGTTCAGCATCACTTTCAGGTTCGGATTGTATTTGATCGCGGTGGCCAGGTCCGGCATCACGTTGGCCATCCACGGCAAGGGGAACGGGGCGCCGGGTGGCTGATGCCGCATATTCCACTGCGCTTCAATTTCCACTATCGGCTTGAACTCTTTGCCCTCGCCGTACTTCAAATCCTTGCGCACGTAGTCGTTGAACGCGGAAACGTACGCCGAGCTGATGGACGCCGATTGCGGATCGTATTCCGCGCCCTGGCTCAGCGGATTCAGCGTAGGCCCGGAAAAGCGCGAATCCAGCCGGCCAGCGGTGAGTCCGGCATCGTCTTGCAGCGTCTTGGTGAATTCTCCCACGTTGATCCGCAGATTCGCTTTCTCGATGTAGTCGGTCGGAAGACCGGTGTACTGGTGCAGTTTCTCGACGATCGCTTTGCGCTGATCGGCTGGATACGCGGAGCCGGCCTCCAGCGCCTGCGCGTAGTCGTTCATCGCGAAGTGCTCCACTTCGGCGAGCAGCGGCGCCAAATCCTTGGGGGCATCCGGCAGCTTGTGGTGATACCACGCGGTCGCGGCGTAGGTGGGCAACGCGAGCTGGTACGGTATTTCCACGCCGGGATTAAATTCCGGATCGTCCGCGCTGTCGTCAAAATTCAATATTTCCGACAGCAGAATCACGCCGTTGAAATCGACGTCCTTTTCCGTCTCCAGCAAATTGGACAGCACCGCCGCCCGGGTGGTGCCGTAGCTCTCGCCAAACAAATACTTCGGGGAATTCCAACGCCCGTATTTCCCCAGGAACTCCACGATGAAATTGGCGAAGGCCTCGGCGTCCTCATCGATTCCGTAAAACGCCTTTTCGCGATCCTTGCCGCTGATGCGGCTGAAGCCGGTTCCCGGGGCATCGACGAATACTAGATCGCTGGCATCCAGCAAGCTGTAGTCATTGTTCACCACCGAATAGGGCGCCGCCGGGGTGTGCGTATCATCGGCGGTCAACACCCGCCGCGGCCCAAACGCGCCCATGTGCAGCCACACCGAGGAAGATCCCGGTCCGCCGTTAAAGATGAAGGTTAGCGGACGCGGCGCACCTTTGCTGTCGTTCTTGAAGTAGGCCACGTAAAACATGCTGGCCTCCCCCGGTCCCTCTTTGGCGTCCTTGTCCGCGTTCTGCGGCACATCGTCCCAACCCTTGGCATGCACCACCAGCGTGCCGGCGATCGCGTCGTACCCGATCGGGTTTCCTTCCACGTTCACCGAGCCCTTGCTGTTCTGCTGCTCCGGCTGGAAGTTGTTGAGGTTGCCCTTGTCCGCTTTATCTTTATCTTTATCGCCTTTGTCGTTCGCCGCCTGGTCCTTGGAATCCGTGTCCACCGCCATCAGCCGCATCGCCGGCAAACTGATCGCCAGCATCACCACCCAGAAAATAATTCGTCGCATCAATTGTCTCCGCCAGTGGAATGGACTCGGACCGCTGGTTGCAATCGCCCACAGTGCCAGAACGTACACCGCGCGCCAGGCGAACGCAACTTCTTGCCATTGTTTGACGTGCTAGCAAGCTTTCGGTTACCTACGAAAGCGTCAGCCTCTCTCGGGATCCACCGACTGGTCGAACCAGATCCACACGATCCGGCCCAGGCGTGTCAACGCCGGCACCAGCGGCAAAAATACTATTAGCGCGGCGACCGCCGTCTTGCCAAAGCTCCAGTGGGTGATCAGCCAGATCACCAACGCCAGCAGCGACACCGCTACGATTCCCAGCGCGTAGTCCACCTGCATCGCACCAAGAAAGTATCCTTCCTCGCGCTCGAATTTCAATCCGCAAGCCTCGCAGCGCTCGTGCATCCGCGCGGGCAGGCGAAAGAACGCCGTGGAGTAGATTCTTCCGGTGCGGCATCGCGGACAGAGCTGATGAAAAATTCCGTGGCACGCGCTTACCTTAGCTCTCCTAGCGCCGCCACTCTTGGCGCTAACGACCGAGCTCTTCGGGAATTCCGATTTCATCGCTCCGCCCATCGCGCTCATTTCACTTCCACCACCACCATCGCGTATCTCGCCGGGACCACATTCGCGGTCATAATACTTTGCCGGTCCGCTCCAGAAAACGCCGCCCGTCCATCCGCTTAGTTCGCTGCTCGTGCCGTCTCCGAGTTCACCCTGGCGTCGATGCCGGTAGGCAGTACCGGCACGCGGCCCGCGCTCACATGTTCGTCCATTGGTTCGCTGCCGCCGAACTCGCGCCAACTCCGAAACACCCGCACCTGGTCGTTAACTCAAGCAGCAAAATGTTGTGCCGCGGATCGAGGCGCAGCGGATCGAGTTCCGGCTTGCGCACCGGCGCCACTGCCGGCGCGGGCTTCTTCAATTCAATCTCGATGATCCACATCGGACCGCAGCGCACATTTCCAGAGCTATGCCGCCCGCCGGGGTTCATGCCACTTGCTCGGCTTTCCAGTGCGGCGGATCCACACGGCCGTCTTCGGTAATCAGCGTCATGTCGCCGCCATTAAGGTAAATCATCACGCGGTTGAGATCGTGCTGGTACATCGGGCTGTGGTGGTGCGGCAGATCCACCACACTCGCGATGCGCACATCCGCGTTATCCACCTTCACCGCACTGTCCGCCGCCAGCATCGCGCTACAACCCAGCCGCATCCCCAGCAGCGCCACGCTGGGTAGACGCATTCGATCCCCTGTCCCGTGAACGGGCCGCTGCGCCTTCGTTGCTGTCTAACGAGATTTTCGCCGCGCGGGTTCCGGCGGCAGCATCAGTCGCAGCGCCGCCGGCGTCAACCCTACTTTCAACTCCAGCCAGTGGCCGTCATTGGAAACTTTTGTCGCCTGCAAAAAATAGTTGGCCAGCGCCACCTGCTCCTTGGTCATCTGCTGCTGGCTGTTCGGATCGGACAGCGCTGCCCGTCCCAGCCAGCGCAGGCTGCCTAGGATGGTCGAAATCTGCAGAGCGTGCGACGCAGAATCGCAATCGCCTTCCGCACCGATCTCGAAATTCGCTCCGTTCGGCTGCCCGGCAACGGTCACCCACCGCAGACTCGCCACCAAGGTCTTCAGTTGATCGAAGCTTCCGAAGTCGAGATCCTTCGGCAAATTGTCCAGCCGCGAGACCACAAATATGGGACGCCCGGCTACCCGCGCCGTATGCGCAGCGCGATCCGCTTTCGGCACTGAGCCCTTCCCACTAAGCACCGAATCGAGATTTACTCCGCGCGCCAGCGCCATGCGCCCCGGCGAAAGCAACGATAGCAATAATGAATCATTGCCGGTGGCATCACGAATTTCATAAACGGTTTTGCCGTTGACGGTTTTAGTGCGCCCTTGCTTCCCGGAGTACGCGGCAATTTTCGCCGCGTCGAATCGCCCGTCGGCGAGCACCACTTCGCGCCCGCTAGGGACCTGCGGCCCTCCCGGCACTAGCTGCGCGGTGGTGGAGGGATCCAGCCACAACGCAATCGCCACCGTATCCAGGTCGCGAGTGTAGTCAAATCCCGTTTCGCGCACGAACGCGCTGTAATCGGGATCCTCGGCGGGCGACGGCCCCAGCTTTTCCAGTTGTTGCACGAACGCCGAAGTTTTCAGCGCCGCCAAATCGGCAAACCCGATCGTGGGCGCGTCCGCGGGTAATAGACTCAGCAGATCGACCTGTTGCGGAGAAACCGCCGCCGTGGAACCTGATAACGAAGCGCTGTGCGCGCGATAGTAAAAATATCCCGTGATGCCACAGCAAACGATCACCACTATCACCGCAACCGCAATCCAAGCCCGCTTAGCCGAGGAGAGTGTCATCCGCGCGAGTATAGGTTTGCTCATCCGTCGGTGTAAAGCGCCGGCCGGGGCGGTTGCGGCGGCCCACTGGATTATTTCAGCTCAAATCGCAAGCAGGAACGATGATATAGTCCGCGCGAATCCCGCTGCTGCCCCTGGGGATTTACTAAGGGCGGCTTGAGCCGCCAAGGAGATCATTGAAATGTTTCCCCGACCACTGCACCGCTATCTTCTCGCCATCTCGGTCGTTCTGGCTTTAGCCATTGGCGCATTCGCACAGCCAGCGCCCAAACCCCAACAAGCAACCCCTGCCAAACTGCCAACCATATATACGTACATTTCGTTCTTCGGAGTGCCGCGCGCCAATTGGGCCGAATTCGAGAAATCGGCCGAAAAGGACCACAAGATAATGGAGGAGCAGGTCGCCAACGGGAATCTCGTCAGTTGGGGATCCGGTGCGATCGAAGTTCACGAAGGTCCCAATGCGCCGACGCACGTCTCATGGATGTCGTCGATGACGATTGGAGGCGTGCTAAAGGCCGAAGCCGCGATCATGGCGGGCGCGCCCGTTTCATCCGGCATCAATTACACAACGCATTTCGACGAATTGAGCATGTCGACAAACTACAACGCCAAGGCGGACGGCGCGGCGCCAAAATTTATTTTGGTTCAGGATTGGAAGGTCAAACCAGGGCGCAGCGACGACTTTACGGAACTGTTCAACAAGTATCGCAAGGCTGACTTCGATGCGGCGATTGCCGATGGATCGCTGCTCAGCTACAGCGTGGATGAAGACACAATCCACACCGAAGCTCCGGGCATGTTTTCGTTGGTTATGGCTTTCCCGAGCGCCGATGCCATCGATAAGTTCTACGCGGAAATCGAAGCTCTCCACGTGAAGCAGCCGCTATTCGGTGAAGTCTTTGGCTCCGTGACCGAAGGACCCGAACACCGCGATCATCTGCTGCGCGTGCTGGATTCAGGGCACAAATAAACAGGCTTTAGTCACCGAATAAACTCGGCGCCGGCCAATCCTTCACTGGCCGGGCGCCGAGTGTTTCGCTCCTGCTGTCGCAATAGACACCCGCGCGCCACACCGCCTCCAATTCTGAGCTACACTAACGGATGAAAGAGCGCCCTCGAACATGACCAAAACACTCGCATTCGCATTATTCGTTTTTCTGATTTCCTCCGCACTTCCCGCGCAAACTACGACGCCTTCGGCGCATGCCGCCGGCAGTCAATCCACGTCGAAAAGCGCTCCCGCGCCGGACCAGAACGTCGCCGCGCCTGGCGAAATCGATTCGCAAGCCAGCGCTATTCTCGATCGCTATGTCGCGGCTATCGGCGACAAGGACGCCTGGGCAAAATATTCTTCGCGTGTCTCCAAAGGCACCATTCAGGTTCCCGCGATGTCCATGACCGGCACCGTCGAGGTCGACGAAAAAGCGCCCAATAAAATGCGCTCGGTGGTCACCATCGGTGAAACTCCCTTCGAACAGGGATTTGACGGCACCGTCGCCTGGGCCGACGATCCCCAGAATGGTCCGCGCGTTTTGCAAGGACGCGAGCTGGAGGAATTGCGCCGCGATTCCGACTACGCGCGTCCGCTCCATTTGCGCACGCTCTATCCCAGCATCAAATTTCTGGGCAAGGAAAAATTGGGCGATCACGACGTTCAGGTGATCGAACTCTCCGCGCCGCAGACCGGCCCGGAAAAAATGTACTTTGATACCAAGAGTGCATTGCTGCTTCGTGTGGTGGCCAGCCGTGCCGGACCCGACGGCGTAGGCACCGTCGAAAGCATGTTGGAGGATTACACCGAGATCGATGGATTAAAGCTGCCCATGACCGTCCATCAGACCACCTCCAGCGTCAGCTATGTGGTGCACCTGACGTCGGTTAGGCACGGCGTTGATATTCCGGACGCAACCTTCGCGGCGCCTGAATCCGCGCAGTAGCCCAAAGCATCTAAGAGTGTAGAAAATAGGCAAATTCCGCGAAAAATGCGGTTTTTGTGTCCCGTGTGGCACACTACTTGTCTCGCTCCATCACCCCCTTGCACTTTCAATGCCCTTGTGATACTTTTGCTCGGTTTGAGTGTGCTGGCGTAGCTCAGTTGGTAGAGCATCTGATTTGTAATCAGAGGGTCGGGGGTTCAAATCCCTCCGCCAGCTGAGATTCAGGGACCGGGAATTGTTGGTTTTTTGCGGACGATTTTCCTCGCAATCAACCGGCGGGGGCTGGTGTCTATGGACACGAGCCTTTTCTGCGTTGTTGAATTCACCGGAGGGGATGCGATTTCTGTGCCCCGAGTGCTTGTCGGGACGGGTGGGTGAGTGGCTAAAACCAGCAGACTGTAAATCTGCCGCTCCTAGCGGGCTACGGAGGTTCGAATCCTCCCCCGTCCACCACCGTCCCCATGGCAGTTTTTCCGGACGGTTCGACGACAAGTTGGTCCCAATTAAAGCGCTGTAAGCAGCACATGGCAATGCGGCATCAAAGTAACAATTGGGCACGGGGTACACGAAAGCGACTGCACCGACCATTATCATTGTGCACTGATCAGTTAGAGATACCCGTAGAGATATTCGCTCCAGGAAATTGCATTAGCTGTTTGGTTCCGGATCTGGCTTTCCAGCGCCGCCGGGCCTGGGTAGCTCAGTTGGTAGAGCGCGTCCTTGGTAAGGACGAGGTCAGTGGTTCAATCCCGCTCCCAGGCTCCATTTTTGCACGGCGAGGCGCTGTTTTTTACGGAATGGGGAATGAGCGGGGGTAACTCAGTGGTAGAGTCTCTGCCTTCCAAGCAGATGGTCGCGGGTTCGAGTCCCGTCCCCCGCTCCAGACTTACGCTGCCGGAATAGCTGAAGAATAGTTATTGGTTGATCTTGCCCGCTGCGGCCCGAACGCGCCGCGCGACTCTTACTCGAGGACAGACGCAACATGGCCAAGGAGAAATTCGAGCGCAATAAGCCGCACTTGAATATCGGGACGATTGGGCATATTGACCACGGCAAGACGACGTTGACCGCAGCGATCACCAAGGTGTTGTCGAAGGGCAATCCG
>Ga0182024_10009225_pt1 | contig 20485 bp, 19 predicted proteins | sample P32metaG_FD_120480 | JGI IMG/M metagenome (GOLD analysis project Ga0182024, IMG submission 120480) | Permafrost microbial communities from Stordalen Mire, Sweden - P3-2 metaG (Illumina Assembly) | ecosystem: Environmental > Terrestrial > Soil > Wetlands > Permafrost | place: Sweden: Stordalen... | reverse complement strand
GCAAGCAGTGGCTTGAGTTTCTCCCACTGCGCCGCGGTTAGGTCCATGTTCCTGATTTACACTGGTTTGCATAACTCGCAAGCTCTGAAAGACTTAAATGTGTTTATGAGATAACTTCTAGATTGACCTGAGGGAATCGTGAATCCTACTGCCATTCCGTTCTTGTACGTCCAGAGCAACTCGCGACGAGATGCCACCCTGCCCGCCGTGGTGGGCCTGCCCGCCGTCGCGCGCCTTCCGAAAAAAGTTTCAGAACGATTTCGGATCTCTCCGCTGCAAACCGTATTCGCGCTGCTTGCCATTACGCCCATTTTGGCGCTGCCCATCCTGGCCGGTGCACAAACCAGCGCCGTGCGGTCGCTCGTCACGCAGGGCATTGACGAAACTAAATTGACCACGCTTCATGGGAACACGCATCCGCTTGCCCGCGCCGAGTTTGACCGCGGCGCGGCGCCCGCAAGCCTTGCAATGGACCATATGCTGCTCCTTCTCAAGCGGAGCTCGGAGCAAGAAGCCGCTCTGGAAACGCTGCTTGCCCAACAACAAGACAAAACGTCGCCGAACTATCAGAATTGGCTCACTCCCGGGCAATTCGGCCAACAATTTGGACTGTCTGATCAGGACATACAGACGATCACGTCGTGGCTTCAGTCTTACGGTTTTCAGAACGTGAACGTCTCGACCGGACGAACTACAATCGATTTTTCAGGCACTGCGGGCCAGGTGCAGGCAGCCTTTCACACCACCATCCACAAATACGTCCTCGCCAGTGGCGAAGAGCATTGGGCGAATGCTAGCGACCCTCAGATTCCTTCGGCGCTGAATGCTGCTGTTGCAGGCGTGGCCTCGCTAAACAACTTCCGGAGGAAGCCGTTAAACCACACGAGCGGAGTTGTCCGCAGATCGAACGCAACCGGAAAATTCACGCGCGTCAGCCCGGAATTTACTTTCGGTCCACTCGCGAATGGTTGTAACGGAGCGAATACGAATTGCTATGCGATTGGTCCGGGTGACTTTGCCACGATCTACAATGTCCCGTCTACTATCAACGGCTCCATGGCCGGCACGGGACAAACCATCGCCATCGTGAGCGATAGCGACATCTATGCCTCGGATGTGAACGAGTTTCGCAGTCTATTTAGCCTGCCAGCGATCACCCTCAACCAAATTGAGACAGGGACCGATCCCGGCGTTGTTTTTGACAGCGGGAAAGGCGACGAGGTGGAGGCCATCATAGATGTCGAGTGGTCAGGTGCTACCGCTCCGGGTGCGACGATCGATCTGGTTGTTTCGCCCTCGACCGACACTACCTTCGGCGGCGATACCTCCGCCGAATACGTTATCAACGGCATGGGCCCATTTACCACCCTGCCCCAAATTCTAAGCAGCAGCTACGGCGACTGTGAACTCTTTCTTGGCACGAGTGGAAATCTGTTCTACAAGACAGAATGGCAGCAGGCAGCCGGAGAAGGCATTACGGTACTTGTTGCCACCGGAGACAGTGGCTCGGCGGGTTGTGATTCCTACAATCCCAACGGCCCAGCCGCCCAGCCAGCTGTATATGGGTTGGCGGTAGACGGGGTTGCCTCTACTCCTTACAACGTAGCAGTTGGCGGCACTGATTTTAATGACTTCAATAATCCGACCACATATTTTACGAATGTTCCCGGCACGATAAATTCGGCGATAGGATACATACCGGAGACCCCGTACAATGACACGTGTACAAACCCCATCTTTGATGCCCTCTTTGCCGCCACTGCGGAACAAGCTTGCAACAATGCCACCTTTATTAATGATGGCTTAGTGGCGGTTGGCGGGGGGGGAGGTGGCGTAAGCAATTGTACAACCTCCAACGGTCCAGGTCCCTCGAACTGCTCGGGAGGTTACGCAAAACCATCCTGGCAAATAGGAACAGGTGTGCCTGCAGACGGCCTCCGCGATCTCCCCGATGTCTCTTTATTTGCGGGTGACGGAACCATACAAAATTTTTATGTCGTTTGCGAATCGGATTTGGCTGGTCTCAGTGCGGGACTCACCCCAGCTCCCTGCAGCCTAGCCAGCCCATATCAGGATTTCGTGGGCGAAGGGGGCACATCCGTCGCTGCGCAGGCCTTTGCCGGCATTGTGGCTTTAATCGACCAGAAGCAGGGAGGCCGCCAAGGAAACATAAACCCGTTGTTGTATTCGCTGGCCGGGGGATCGTCCGCCTCGAGCATCTTCCACGATATAACGTCGGGAACCAACGCCATGCCGTGCGTAATAGAAACCGGAGTCACCGGCTGCGTTATAAATACTACTGGTGACACCGTCGGCGTGCTTAGCGGCTACAGTGCAGGGATCGGCTACGATCAGGCAACTGGACTTGGTTCAGTAAATGTTGCTAATCTGGTCAACAACTCTGGGCCGGCCCCGCTTACGGTCACGACTACGACGGCTTCGCTGCCGACCGGACTCAAAGGTCAGGCCTATCCCTCGACCCAATTGATGGCCTCTGGCGGCGTTCCACCCTACACTTGGACTTTGGCCTCTGGAAGTCTGCCGACTGGGTTGACCGGCTTGAGCGCCACGCCCGGGGCAGGCGTGATCACTGGCACCCCCACAGCGTCGGGAGCTTTCCCATTTACCGTTCAGGTGAAAGACTCGGTGGGTACCATGGTCACTTCCGGGACGCTGACCATCACCGTCAACCTCTCGCTTTCGATTACGCCCGCATCGGGTACGGCCACGATTAATGTCTCCTCGCCGGGCCAAACGTCAACAACGCAACTCATCACGGTGACCGGCGCAAACGGTTTTGCCGGCACCGTCACTTTGAGCGCAGCCGTTACAGGCCCGTCGGGAGCAGTGGATTCGCCAACTTGCACGTTCGGCGCTCCTGACACGAATTTCACTGCTCCGAGCACCATCACGCTGACCGCTGGATCCGAGACGGGCACTGCGACTTTGTCCTGTACTACCACCGCTGCTTCCGAGATCGTGTTCCGGCCAATGACCCGTCCTTCCGGCCGCGCGTGGCCGCTGGCGGGCGTGGCAGTCTCGCTGGTTTGCCTCTTCTTCCTGCTCGCTGTTCCCAAGCAGCGGCGGTGGAGGATGGTTCCTCTCGCCATACTCTTCGTCGTGGTTGCCGCTGCGGGAGTCAGTTGCGGCGGAAGCAGCAGCAGCGGCGGTGGCGTAACGAACCCAGGCACAACTCTTGGCAACTACACTGTTACAGTCACCGCAACGCCGTCAACCGGCACAGCGCAGGTGATTACGATCACGGTGAACGTGCAATAGGGGATTGTTTGGTAGCACAGGCACTCTTGCCTGTGCTGAATTTGCAGCACTTACATTCAGCACACAGCCAAGAGTGGCTGTGCTACTAGACTTTTTCCGCAACCTGTGAAGTCTGTCCTACTAAAGGCGCAGTGGAACGTAAATCCTACTGCCCAACCAGCACATCCGGATCCAGATTCCCGCCCGAGAGAATAATTCCGATTCGGAGTTCCTCCGCGTCAAGTTGCCGGTGAAGCGCGGGCGACGCGGCAACCGCGCCGGAAGGTTCGACGGTGGTTCGCAGGTGTTCGGTGATCAGGTGCATCGAGTGGATAATTTCCTGCTCGCTGACCAGCGCGATGCGGTCCACGCGCTCGCGCAAAATGGCGAATGTGCGCGGCGAGAGCGTTGCGCGCAGGCCGTCGGCGATAGTAAACAGCAACGATGCGGGCTCGATCTTCCCGGATGCAAGTGATCTTGCCGCGTCGTCTGCATTCGCGGGCTCGCACCCGATCACCAGAATTTCCGGCCGCAGCGATTTTGCGGCAATCGCCGTGCCGGAGAGCAGTCCTCCTCCCGAGATTGGCGCGCAAATAATATCGAGATCGGGAATCTCTTCCAGAAATTCAAGCGCCGCCGTGCCTTGCCCAGCGATCACGCGGTCATCATCGTAGGGATGAATCAGCGTCCCACCGGTGGAGCGCAAAATTTCCGACGCCGCAAATTCGCGTGCCGCAACGGTCGGTTCGCAGAATGTAATTTGGGCGCCATATGCTTCCACCGCGCGAACTTTCACCTTCGGCGCGTTGTGCGGCATCACCACCCAGGCGCGAATCCCGCGCAATTGCGCCGCAAGCGCCAGCGCCGCTCCATGATTCCCGGATGAATGGGTGACCACCCCGCGTGCCGCTTCGGCCTCGCTGAGCGAAAGCACGGCGTTCGCCGCCCCGCGAATCTTGAACGATCCCGAAAGCTGCATGTTTTCGCATTTGAAATAAAGAAGCGCCCCAGCCAGTTCGTCGAGCGGATAGGAGATCATCACCTGCGTCCGTTCGATATGCGGGGAAATGCGCCGGTGCGCCTCGCGAATGGATTGGAGGTCAGGGCCCTGCGGTGAAGAGCTCGTTGGAATATTCACAAGAAGACTCTTAAACGAGGTGCATTATGGCACACCTTGCCCCGTGTTGGTTCACACCTCGTAATTCAGGCTCATTTGTCTTGCCTTTTATATGCGTGGGGATAGAATCGGCGTCACCCCCTTCCAAATTTGAAGCCGCGCGCTTTTCAGCGAGCGGGGAGGAATCCATGAGTTCCGGCGAGCGTCGCATTGATCCGCGCGTGAACGTCCGTGTGCCCTTGCGTTTTCGCATTCTCGACGGACCGCAGTCCATCGAGCAAACCGCGGAAGCTGAAAACATTTCGCAGCGGGGAATCTACTTCACGACGTCAGTTCCATTGAAGGTAGGCATGCCGCTGGAGGTGTCCCTCCGGATGCCGCAGGAGCTTGCGGGAGCGAATCCGACCAATGTGAAGTGTGTCGCGCGCGTGGTTCGCGTCGACTCGAGTTCACTGCTCAGCGGCAAGGCGGGCGTGGGGTTGCACATCGAGCGATACGAGGCAAAAGCTTCGGCGAGCGAACGCTGGATGAGTTAGGCGCGACGATTTAATCGCCGCGCCGCGATTTCCAGGCCCGGGCTACGGTTCAGTTTCCGCTGGAGGAAATATGCACCGTCGCCTTGGCGCTGGTCACGTTTTCAAATTCGTCGTACACGCGAACCGTGACGGTGTGATCGCCCGGCGAAACTTTTTGCAATTGGAAGTCGTAGTTCTCGCGCAGGGAGTCGCTCAGGCCTCCGGCAGGGAAGACGAGGGTCCAATCGCCGGCATCCAGGCTGTATTGCGCGCGGGTGATAAAGCTTGCCGTATCGCTCGCCTGGAACCGCACACGCACCGACGCGCCCCCATTTGCCGCATCGGCAGTGAGTTGAGCGATTGCCGGCGGAGTGTTATCCACAACGAAGCGTTCGGATACACGTTCGCCAGTCAGCCCTTCGCCGGCTGGATTAGCAGGCGCGTCGCTCGCGACAATTTTCAGGTAGTAGGCTCCGTCCGGCATCGCGGTCGCATCCCAGGAATAAAAATGCGTGTCCAGTTTGTCCTTGAGCAATTCCCAGTTGGTTTCATTCTCGCCGCGGAAATAGACGGAAAATTCGAGGTCATCATCATTGGTGTCTTCGGCTGTCCACAGAACCGACTGATAGCCCTTTTGCATGAACCCCTGCGGCACCGCGTCAAATCGCTGCGCGCCATTTGATCCGATGGTCGTAATGTTTGCGGTTGCGAACGCGGAGGTGGACGAAGATACCGCGGGCTGCGGCATGCGAAGCTGCGCGGGAATCTGCTGCCCCACGTTCTGGCCCATCATGGCCAGGCCCTGAACCCGGATGCCAGGGTTTTCCACCGCGATGGCCGTCACTTCGGGCGCCACATTCTTGGGCAGGTACGCCACGCTCACCCAATCAACTTCAGGAGGCGGGCCGCTTGTGCCGGCGTGCAGCACCGCTTTCCATTGCACGAACCGCGCGGGCGGACAATCCAGCTGGTCTCCCGATACGCTCGAATACGGTCCGGCCCACGGGCTCCAGTTGTTCTCGGGATCGGAGGTGTTTCCCGAGCGCGCAAAGAATTCAATGCGCGCGGCGCCCGCCGACTTGGAAGGCGCCGCGTTCTCGCCCCACCACTGCGTGCGCCCCCAGCGTGAAAAAATATGCGCGTCGAAGGGTTGCGACTGAAACGTGCCTTCGGTTTCCTCACCCGGCCCCAGCGTGAAAATCTTTCCCGGGTTCGCCGCGGCGAGAAATATTTTTCCGCCCGGCCCCACCGCCATCGAAGTCACCTGATGAGAGTCCGCCTTCGCAAGCCGCGAATAAACCTGGTTGCCGTCGAGTTCGAGCACGCCGCCCTGATTGCCGGTCCCGAGGAGCAATTTTCCCGCGGGCGAAAGCGCCAGCGAGTAGATCACATCGTCGTGAGAGCTCCACAGCTCATCGGGAGAGCCATCGGGCGCAATGCGATACACGGAACTCGAATTCACCGGGGGAAGCGGCGTGAAAGGTGACACCTGGCCCTGGGGCAGCACTGTGGTCGCGGCGCCCGCCGCGCCAATCGTTACCGTGAAATTTGACGAGGCCGAATTGTCCGTGATCTGAAGGCGGGGCTGTCCCGGCGTAGGAGCTGTTTTCTCGCCAACCGCCGCGACGTAGAGGTTTCCGCTCCCGTCGGGCAGCAGCGCGGTGATCTCTTTTCTCGCAGTCTCATACAGCACGAACGCGCGGCGGGCACTCGCTGCCTTGGGAATTCGCAACACGAGGCCGCTCGGTTCGGTGCCCGCCAAAACGTTTCCGGTGGAATCGAGGGCGAGCGAGCGAATGTGGGTTTCCTCGCTGGAATAAAAGACCTGCCCCTTGCCGTCGGGAGCAACAACAAAAATTTTCCCCGTATCTCCCGTTGCGACGTAGAGCGTGCCATCCTTGTCCAGGGCCAGGTCCCAGATATATTTTGTTTTGGGATCGAAGAAGGCCGACGACTGCCCGGATGGAGTCACCTTGTAAACTTTTCCGTCGGGCGACGTGCCGACGAAAAGATTCCCGGCGGAGTCCACGGCGAGGGCTTGGGCAGAGAGCTCCTGCGATTCAAATGCTGTCGTAACCTTGCCGGCGGGGTCGACACGCAGCACCTTCGCATTGGAGCCGCCGGCGGCGTAGAGATTTCCCTTTGAATCCGCGCGAATGGCCAGCAGGTAGGCAAGATTGGCGTCAGCAAATTGCGCAAAACGCGGCGCTAGAAAAATTTTGCCGTCGCTGCGCAAGGCCACGCCCTTGGCCGTGCCCTTATCGAAATCTTCGAAGGAAGTTTGCCGCCACCAGCGCGTATGCTCGGCCAGCGCCGGGCCCGCCGCGACCGCAACGACGACGCCGATGATGAAAAGCACGCGCACAGCTGTGGATATTCCTGCGGCGCGCGATGTGCTGCCGTTCAAAAAACCAATGCGCATGAGACTCCTGTGAGGGCCAGCGGCCGGTGCCAATCCGACGCCTACTTGATTTGAATCGTTATGGATGCGGACCCTTGAACGACCTGCTCGAGGGGCACGGACCACTCTCCACCCGAAGATTCCCGCACGACCTGTGAGTTTGCCGGGCCGCCGCGCTGGTCCAGAAGATTAATTTCCGATGCGGGCAGATTCGGCATCACTTTGTCCTGCACCACCATCGTCGGCGAGGGCCCGAGCAATGTGACGTACAGCCGGTTGTTGCGGCGCTCGCGGTTCAGAACTGAAATCAGCTGTTCAAGGTTCTGCAGGTTCGCCTGCGAGCCCGACACGATACTCATGCGGTTCAAAGTGGCTGAATCGCTGGCCTGGATCTGCATGGATGTGCCGCGAACCGCCTGCTCCGGAATCGTGATGGGCACATCGCGGATGACGGGCGATCCGCGGTAGGGCCTCAGTTGAACTTTCACGTTCACCGTATCGCCCGGCTGGGCCTCGGATTTGTCGAGCCACACGCCCTCGATCGTCGTCTGGCGGCGGTCGGGCAGCGCCTCCAAGTGAAGCGTCACACGTTCGATTTGCGGCGTTTCGAACTGGTTCGAGAAGATTCGCTGGAAGACGCCTTGCACGGCGCCTGCGACCGACATGCCGTCGGGAATAAAAGAATCCGTGGGAGTGAACAGATTTTCCAGGTTGACGCTGCTGTGGCCCGCGATATCAATCCCGCCGGTTAAGCGCAGAGTCGTGCCCTCGCCGTACACCGGGTTCTGGACGAGGCCGTTGAGCGCCGCTAGCCCCATCAGGATTGGCGTCAGCTTCGGGTTCGACATCATCCGGAAGGAGAGATGCTTGTCTCCATCCGGTGTCGTCACCGTCATTTCGATCGGAATCAGCTTTGGCGAGGCGCCCAAGCTTCCCACCACGGCCGTCACGCGATCCTGGCTGAACGACCCGATCGTTCCGCCGACGTTTACAATTTTCGTGGATTCCAGGTCCGAGCTGAGCGTCGTCAAGACGCGCGCTCGTGCCATGGGCATCTGGACCGATCCGAATCCGAACAACGGGTGCCCGCAGACGTATACGCGTCCATCGACGATTGTCGTGACCGTGCACGATGCATTCAGGGACAAATCCCCCTCGAGCAATACCGCGCTAACCATGTCTCCCGGCCGGATGTCCCGGTCGTCGGGCCGCGCGTCGATGCTCCCGCCCTGCGCCGCGGCCATGCCAAATCCCGCAAAAACGCTCTCGTACTGCCGGATCGCGTCGCCGCTGAAGCCGGAAAAGACCAGCGGGGAAGCAATGGGAGTCAGAAAACTACCGCCGGGAATACCCGTGCGTGTAGCCCAATCCGGGGGCACTTCGAATTGCGGCGTTATGGACGCGCGTTCTATTCCCGAGTTGTTCTGCGGCCCCTCCGCGTGGATTGCAGCAGGCTGTCCCACGGGGAGGCTTAAAATGTTTTCGATGGGCGTGACTCCGGCCAGCGGTTCCTTTGTAAATTGGCCAAGCTTCAGAGACAGCGCCCCTGCCAGTTTCCCTTCGATGTACACGGGACTCCCGCTCATTCCCGCGACAACGCCGGTGTGCTCGACCTTCGGCCCTACGAGCTGCACCAGGATGATGGACTCCCTGGGCGCCAGAAAATTCGGCATCACGCCGATCACCACCAGATCAAACTTTTCAATCTGGTCGCCGGCAAAAATCGTGAGGGCTTCGCCCTTCATCCCCGGTTTGATTTGAGAGAGCGGGAAAATATCCGGCTCGGCGGCGAAAAGGGAAGGCGCAAGAAACACCAGCAAGATCGCGATAATCCAAAGATATTTGCGAGTCTGGACAAGGCGTACCGCGCGTTTAATTTGAGCTGGGTTCATTTATCTTTTATGATACGCGGACCATTCGCTGGAATCAAATGCCTGCTTTCCACCTACGAAACTCTACTACGAATGAACTTGGTCCACGAGAAATTGGATGCTCATTTCGCTCGCTGCGATGGCTCACTGGGTGGGAGCGGCCGAGGCCTTTGTGATAGCCCCGGAAACCGCATCCACGAATCCGTCCGGAGCGAACCCTTGCGACCGGTAAGCGACTTTCCCGCTTCGATCGAGGACGATGATTGTCGGAATCGAAGTCACGTGGAATGCCTGATCGAGGCCGTCCGCGAAGACCAGCGTGCCGTCGAGTTTCTCTTCGTCAACGAAGGGCTTGACCAGTGATTCGTCCTCATCCGTATTGACCGTCATGGAAATCACATCGTCGTGGCCGTTGAATTTCTTGCGAACATCGGTCAGCGACGGCTCGAGAGTCTCGCAATAGGAGCACCACGTGGTCCAGAAGTTCAAAATTACGACTTTCCCGTGCGTATCGGCCATTTTCACCGGGTCGCTTCCATCAACGCGCCGCAACGCAAATTGCAGCGGGTCGGTAACGCCCTTGTTGTAAACAGCAGCGTCGGGCTTATCCGCCATCGCCAACGCTCTATCTTTATCCAGGCCGGCAAGCAACACATCGCCGAGTCCCGCATTCGAATCATGCGTGAATCGCCATAGATTCCCCATCTTCAGACGGAGCGTGTCTCGATCGATGGAAGTGTCATCCGGGTCGAGTCCGACCAGAAAAAATGCCATCGCATACTGGCGGATGGCCTCGTCCTGATGCTTTTGCTCCTCGGCAATTTCTCCCAGGTTCACGGCGGCCTCGGCGCTGGGGAGCATGGAGAAGCCTTGAGTGAAATCTTTCACCGCGTCGTCCTGCCGATGCAATCCGCGCTCGATGCGGCCGCGCATGACGTAAAGGTTCATCGTGAATTTATTGCGGCCGGCCTGCCAATCATCGAGTGACATCTGCTGGGGGCGCGATTCTGGGTCCGCCTTGGCGACCACGGTGATCAGATGCGTGGCGTACTCAATCGCTTTCGTGTGGCTCGCTTCGTCAGGCATCCTTTCAAGAATCGTCGCCGCGGTATATCCGGTCTGGACGTCGTCCGGCTGGATCGCGATCACCTTTTCGGCGTAATCAAGACCAAGCTTCAAATCGTGAGCCTGCATTTCGGATTGCATCAGCGCACGGTAAATCGCGATGCGCCTCGGAGAGTCGGGGTAACGAACCAGGAATGCTTCCAGATTTTGCACGAGTTTGGGAACGTCGCTTCCAGCCGATTGCACCGCGATCTGAAGCTCAGCGTCCTGATCAAGAGTGGCGGGCTGCGGATCCTGGCCTTCGGGAGCGCTATTGGGTTTTGGCGCGGACGGTGTGGCTGAGGGCTTCTTGGCAGGGGCTTTTGCGGGCGCGCCGCTTGATGGAGATTGCGATTGCTGCCCCCGCGCCATTGCCGGCACGGTCAGTGTCAGCAGAAAGAGCATGGCATGCGCTTGCCACCGCATAGGTCGGGATTGTAACTCGAAATCCCGTGGGCATGCGCGAAAAATATGTTGGCCCAGGTCGCGATCTATTTGAAATCCAGCAGTACGTCCACGGTGTGCTTTTCGGTGTCGGGGCGAAGCCATTTTCCAAACTCGGTGTAATGAATTGGCATTTCTCCAAAAATTTCCATGCTCGGCTTGGCAAGTTGCCTGGAAACTGTTTCAAAGTATGAATTGTCAAACACCTGGCCCGGAGCAATCAGCCAGACCTGTCTCAACCGCTTTTCGGCATCCACGGAAAGACCCGTAATCACCATCGCGCCCATGCGATATTGCGGGCCCTCCATGAGGGAGACCTGGTAAGAAACGCGGTGCGCTGTATCGTCAAATTGGGCCTGCGGGTTCAGTTTTGCATCCAGGTATCCGTGGCTGGCGTAAGCGGTTTCAATGGTTTGCCACAGGCCTTCCATTTTCATTCCGTCAACCGGATCGCCGGGCTTGATTTCGACGGCCCCATCCAGATTGGGCGTGCCAATCGCGCTATTCCCTTGCCACGAAATACTACCGAAGGCGTAAACCGGGCCCGGCGTCACAGGTATTTCGACGTCGACTCCGCCTGCCGAGGGATTGCCAGGTTCGCTTGTCAGGTGCGCCACAGGAGGACCAATCTTGGCGCGCAGAAATCCTTTCGCCGAATAAAGCGGCAGGATGTGCTCGTTCTCAAACACATCAATCGCAAAAAGCGAATAGGGTTGCCCCTTGATGTCGGAAATGTGGTCCTTGAGCTGTTCGGAATCCGTAGCGATGGAATCGCCAAACGTCACGGATTGAATCCTGAGCGCGGGAGTATCTACATGAAATTGCACCATCATGCCATCGCCCACCGCCTGGGCCACAAGCTGATGCGTCAACTCGCCTTTAATCTTTTTCGAAGCCAGCAAATTATCAATGACTCGCAAAATTTCATCCACCATCGCTCCGCTTTCTGGCGCCTCGCCGGTAAAAAATCCCACGTCTTGCCGAATCGCCTGGGCGATTTCCTCATCCGTGAACCACGGGAAATTATCGAATGAAAGCGGATACGTCTGCGCCTCCTGGACGTGAAATTCGAGAGAAATCGTGTCGCCTTTCGAGGAGAAACGGTAATTGACGGCGGAAAATATCCCGAGCGCGGCCAGCCGGTCCGCAGCGCCTTGAAGCTGTACCGCCGAGACAACGTCGCCTACCTTGAGGCCGCTGGCCGCAGTAATCTGATCCACGGGGACTTTTTGCGTTCCCGTAATCGTAATCGCGGCGATCGTGGAAGTTTTTGCTGATATCTGACCGGCAGGTTCTACCGGGGATTGGGCGTAGGCAGCGAAAGTGATGCAGAGAACAGAGAAGGCGGCGGCGAATTGGCGCAAGGAGCATTTCACGATAGACGCATTTTACGGCATGACTACTGAATCCGTGAAATGTATGTGGGGCCGGCGACAATACGCTTAATCACGTATTTTGAATGACGTTCAACCTTGGCCGGCCACCTTTTGATCCGTTCAGCCTGGCAGCGTCGGACTTCGCTTTGCTCTTAACTAATCCACCCATTCGTCCTAATCTTTTCATCCATCGTTTCGTCCCAAAACTGTGTTCGAGCAGACCCAGCACGTAATGATCCACATCGAGCAGTGGCCAATGCAGGCCGGTGCCGTTACCTATGATCTCGATTTTCGATAGCTGCGATCGGCGGGCGGTTTCAAGACCCTGCAGTTGATTTCGTGGAATGGAAAGCCTTACCCTGTCAGCGAAATCAAGGGTTACGAGATCTTCGTCTGCGTCGTAGCGAGCATGAACGACGCGAGGATCATGGGCCTCGAATTGTTTCGCCCGCTCGATAGCCGAATCAATTTGCTCGTTGGAAACATGGGCCCGATTTCTTTTCCTATGCATGCATTTTCTCCCACATCGCAACTAACTGATCAAAGCATTCTGCCGCTGCGTTTAAGATCTTACGCACATCTCTGCGCGTTGCATTGCCCGGGCGAATGCAGTCATTTCGATCGGCCAAACGCACTGTCCCGTCAGGACGTAAATCAACTATGATTTCTGCGCCGCCAATAAAACCATGAACATGACGCGGCTCATGGTCTTGCGGATAAATCTTGAACAATACATTGCCAAAACGCAGCGATGACACACATGGAATATAACCTAAGCGGCTTAGGTTATCAAGTTCTTTCTGACAGGAGATGGTGACCAACCGAGCACGCCAGGAACCACGGGCTACTGCTGGCCGAAGGGGGGAAGGGCCCGAGTATTGGAGGAGAGATCGATTAAGCGGTGCCGAGCGGGGCAAATCTGGTGCGTATGTGGGATATCAGCAACGCCTGATCGATAGTGTTCCCTCTAACTTGGGGATTTGGCATTCTCTACGTCTCGATAGAAGATTTATCCCGGCGTAAGGCATATAATCGCCAAAACGTAGGCCCGAGGGCTCAAGATTCAAGGCTGGAGCGGACGATGCGAACCTATATCAGGCACACGGGCTCCGCACGGAAATATTTTCTTACAGTCATTTTACCGGCGCTCATTTCAGCAGCGTGCCTGGCGCCGTTATCCGCACAATCACCCAACCAACCGCAAGAGCCCTTCTGGCAAACAGCGGCAGGCGGCAAGATGGCGTTCGACGTTGTCACCGTCAAGCAAAACAAAACCGCGCCAGCATTTGCATCGGGTTCCAATTTTCCCTTCGGGCCCGGCGACGTCTACGTACCGAATGGAGGCGCATTCAGGGCAGCGAATTACCCGCTGATCACGTACATCATTTTCGCCTACAAGCTCACTGGCAACCAGGAGCAGTCATTGCTCTCGCAATTGCCAAAGTGGGCCACGACCGACAGGTTCGACATTCAGGGAAAGGTGCAGGGAAATCCCAGCAAGGACCAGATGCGACTGATGATGCAATCCGTGCTTGCCGACCGCTTTCATCTCGCGGTTCGGTATGAGACTCGGCAGGTTCCTGTCTTCGCGGTGATTCTGGACCAACCCGGAACGCTGGGCCCTCTGCTTCAGAAGGACACCGCCCCATCATACCCTCTGCTTAACCAAAATCAATAACCCTATACAGAAATGCGAACTTAGCCTATATTTTCACGCATCGGTTTACCTGGAGCTTAATCGAGATTAGCTGAATTTACCCTGGCCGGTAAACCAAAGGTAAACCAAAAGGGAGTGGGCAGGATGAAGCGCGCGGCTACCCGTTATCTGAATTTCACAAAAGAGACCCTCGAATCACTGCCTGTTCCCAAGAGCGGCCGCGTCGTTTACTACGACGAAGACAGCGACAGCCTCGGCATTCGGGTCGAAGCCAGCGGGCGTAAGAGGTTTTTTTGGTTCAAGAAAGTGATGGGCATTCCCCGATACAAACCCATCGGCTCGGCAAGCGAATGTTCAATCGAGGCAGCGCGTGACGCGGCGAAAGAGTAGACCGGAAAACTTTCGGAGTGGAAACGGCACGGTTATAAGGACGAAAACCCCTTCGAGACATCCCGTGGTGAATTGACGTTCGGCCAACTGATCGACCGCTATATCGAGGGTCGCGTGCACAAGAAAGCTACACACCCTGAGAAAGCGGAGGAGTCCGTCCGTGGGATGGTCAAGAAATATCTATCGCAAAAGCCGTGTTGCATCGGTTGGAGCGGCGGCAAGCTCGATTGGAGCGGCCGCAAGCTCGATCGGATTACCCGAAAAGAAGTCCGGCTTCTCCATGACCATCTTGGGCGTGAGCACGGCAGAGTTACCGCGGATCGTTGCGTTCAACTGATTCGCCGGATGTATTACTGGGCCGCGTCGGAAAAAGTTGAGCTGTGGTCCGGTGAAAACCCCGCAACAAAGATTGAATTTAACGGCTACACGAAGCGGGACCGCTTTTTGCAGCCGGACGAACTGGTGCGCCTGGATAGAGCCCTACAGTCTGAAACCAATCAGGACCTCAAAGATTTTGTGGAGCTGGCCTTAGCTACAGGCGCGAGGCGTTCAAATGTTTTTGCGATGAAGTGGGCAGAGATTATTCAAACAAGCGAGGGTCACCGCGTCTGGATTATCCCAAAGATGGAAACGAAAACCGGCGATACCTATGTGCTGCCACTGCATCCGCGAGCTGTGGACGTTCTTAAACGACGCGCCCGCTCTGGCCCGTGGGTGTTCCCTTCTGCTCTCAGCAAGAGCGGGCATCTGGTCGACCCGAAAAAGTCTTGGAAGCGTTTGCTTCTGCGGGCAAACATCACGGACTTCACGATTCACGATCTCCGCAGAACCAACGCCAGTTATCAGTCCATTGCCGGCCAGAGCTTGCAGGCGATCGCCAAGACGCTCGGGCACGCTTCGACTGCCTCAACGGAGGTGTACGCGAAACTGAACACCGATGCGGCGCGGGCTGCCCTGGTCGCGGGCGGCCGAATGATGGAGCGGACAATGATCGCGGCTAGGAAACGACAAAAGAAACAATCAGGGCGTGCGCCATGAGGTGGAAATTTAACGCGCGCGAGCAGTTGCGCCAAGCCGGAATCCTCGAAGGCGTGCTCTTGTACATCGAGAAGGGCGACTCGGAAAAGATTGCGCCTCAGACCAAAGACACACTCCGCAAGAAGCGCGAGAAGCGAAAGAGCCAGGCAGACCGGCTCGATAGGTTGCGGCGCGAGATCCTCGCAGACGATCCGTTCGATATGAATGAGGCAAGGGTGCTGTGACACATGCTGAATCACGTACCGGAAACGCCCGCGCTCGATGGCATGGAAGTTATTGCCGCGAAGCTGCGTGAACAGGGTGCCGCGACCAACGAATACCTCAAGTCCTACGGACAAGTGGACCTGAGCGTGGTGTCTCTTGTGGAAATGATTCTCTGGCGCACAGCGGCAGATGATAAAGATTTTCACGCTTGGGAGGCTGTGGCTGAGGTGCTCGGCAAAGATGAGGACTACGCCCGCGTGCTACGCAGGTGGGCTGCGCGGATTCGTCGGCTGGATGTATTCCATCGAAACCCGAAACTCAAAGGACGGTGACTCTCATGGCAAGCCCAGCTAAGGTTATCCCGATTGTAAAGACGCAGCACCGCTCGACGCGCGCGTTTCTCTCGCCCGCTGAACTTCTCGCCGTGCTGAAAGTCGCGAAAGCCAGGTCGACGCGCGACTGGGCCATGGTGTTGATGTGCTACAGGCACGGCATGCGCGCAAGCGAAGTCTGCGGACTCAAGCTGTCGGATGTGAACGTGAAGGAACAGTGGGTGCGCATCGAGCGCTTAAAGGGTTCCCTGACTACCGTGCAGCCGCTCGCCGGTCACAAGGGAATGCCCATCTTGGACGAGCTGGCCGCTCTGAAGGCCTATCTCCGGGTGCGACGGGCTGACGGCTCGGATTTCGTTTTCGTGAGCGCCAAGGGCGGCCGGCTGTGCAGGAGCGGGTTCTACCGCTTGTATTCCGGCCTCGCCGTTGCCGCTGGACTCCCACCAGGCAAGTGCGGGCCCCATACGCTGAAACATTCAATCGTGAGTCACCTGATCGCCGCCAACACAAACATAGCGATCGTCAAAGCGGCAGTCGGACACAAAAGTCTATCGAGCACGATGGAATACATTCACACCAGTGACGCGCAGGTTGCGGAAGCTGTCGCCATTGCGATGATGAAAACCTTTTGAACTCACCCTTACCTGTCGACTTTCGCCCATGGCGTCGACCCGGTAAGTCCAATAGCACAACCGTTGTGCTCTTCCAAGACTCACCCTTTCGTATGGTTTGATGCCTGTCCGGACGCGTCTGATAATTTTGTCCAGAATCTGGACACACAGACAGCGAGGTCCCTGCTAGTTCGCGAACGGGTCGGGCTCCATGGGTTTCGGCTTTGCGGTGTCTCGCGGAATCAGGCGCACGCAACGGAGCGGTGCGCCCGCTGGCAAATCCTGATAAACCCGCTCTTTAAACCGATTGATGCTTTCCCCTTCAAGGCGCTCATACCGCGCATCAGGCAAACCCCCACCTAGGATTACAGCGGCGATCGGCTCGCATTCCTTCCCGTCCGGCCTGACGTAGTATTTCAAAATATGTTTGCATGTGCGGAGTTTTCGTCTTGCGGCCGCGCGGCTTTCTGGGGATTCGACTGGAAAATCGGCGGGGTCGGGTGTATCGGGTAAGAGTGGGTTCAGGTCAATGTTCTCATGCATCTAGGGGCTCCGCTTCTCGTTCAGGTGTGTCGGGTAGGGATTTCTTCCACCACGCCGGAAGTGCACCGGTTTCCGCGTAGGAAAGCATCTCGCCACGGCTCATTTTTTGAAACAGTTCACCGGAATCACCTACAGCTTGGATCCGCTCGATGCTGCGCCCTTCGGCGTCGAGCTTGGAGAGCGCGATGCACGCGGCAACGAAGGATTGCGCTGTCACCCGTACGCGCATCCCGCGCTCGATGAAACTGGAAAGCGCCACACGGATATTGGCGTCGCGGCTCTTGAGTAGGTTGCGGGCGCGCACATGCCTGTAGAGCGCAGCTCGGCTGAGGTTGAATTGTTTGGCGATCTGGGTTGGCGACTCCCAGAACAGGAAACATTCCTCGATCTCCGCCCGTCGCGCATGGTTGCAAATTTGGCAGTGGGATTCGTGACGTGCTGGCGAAATTGATTTCGTTTTCTTCATGGCCCCGGTCCCCTTTTTACTGAACTTTGGTGCCCATGTCCCGGAACAAATCGCCATTCGCCCGGCGTTGCAGGCGTGATCGAATTGGCCCTGGTCCCGTTGTTCCATCGTCAGTGTCTCAGTGAAGCGGTGTAGGTATTTGAGGTTGGTGTTTTCCATCAGTGGGTCTCCTGAGAGACCATGCCAAAGTGTGTGACGCCTTGAACCAAGGTTCCGTCTGGCAAATACCCTGTGACGGCGAGAGCGGCGCCAAACTGTTGATGTGTTTGAATTGGAGTTCCTTTCGGTAATAGGGTGCATCCGAAAAGTGACATGTCCGAAACTGGTGCGGTCGGTCCACGTTGCAGGGCGTCTTGGCCGTGAGTTACGAGATCTTGCAGGGTGTCCTCAGCATGCGCGGTGTACCCGTGCATCACCAATTCGACATCATCGAGGGTGGGGCACACGATAGCTCCGTCGGACTCGTCGAACGCGTCAAACCGAAATTGCTTTGCTACAGCGTTCGGGTGGAATTGAATGGGGGCTGGAATAGGCTCTGGTGCCTTCGTGTCTGACGAGTCAAATATTGACGGTCCGGCCCAAATTATCGAGAGCAGGAGTATTGCCAGAAGAACGTAGACGAACTTCATTGTTTTGCCTCAAGATCGGAGATCTGCTCCGCTTCCGCCATAGAAACCGGAGTCGGCGTCTTGCTGCCCACGCGCCCACCCGGCTGCTCCTTCACCGCCCCCCGGTGATTGCCCAGATTGCTGAGTTCATGAGATCTCTCCAAAATCCATCATGAACTGAGTAAATGCTTGTGCCTGTAGTACGTTCAGGATCGCCGTGGTACAGCTATTCCACAGCAGCACTCCCCGCATGTTCGTGCTCATGTCCCGCAGCAAATCAGCGTTCAGCCGCTTTTGCTGGTCCGCAACCTCTTGCGCCGTCGAGTACCTGGATGAATTTTCCATCCGCATTGACTTGCTATAGCCCGAGCATAGCTAGAAGTCTTGGCCAAACAACCGTCAGGAACAATGTGCCGGGCACAGCCCCGACAATCAACCTCATCCAGAGCCGCCATCGGTGCAGGCTTTGTTTGCCCTTCCAAATGCCTATTACAACAGAAGGACAGGACGACAACATAATAAGAATCGCGGCCCCAAAAACATATCGCGCCCAATACGTCTTTCCTGGTGTCCAGCTTGAGCCTTCCGACTCAGGCAGGTTATGAGAGTCGATCGCCAGGATAATTTCGATAGCCCTCCGCTGATTGTTTTCATTTACTCCTTCGCTAAGAATTTTCCGTGCCTCACCACCGTAGGCGGTGTAAAGGTTGCCGGGGATGGGAAGGATAGGTAAGAGTCCTCCTACACCCAGCCATAAAAGCAAAACAATGATGAATCCGGGTCTGTAGCGCGCCCAAGCCCGTAATGAAGCCGGAGGTGCAAAATCCGCCGCCCAATTTTGCAACGCGCCAAATAATTCTGGCGCTGATCGATGGTCGCTGGGCTCAACATTGAAAACAAGGTCCGACGGTTCTTGCAACACTCGAAACTGCGTGGGAGAAATAGGTTGAACTACGTTCTGGACTAATTTTGTCAGGCTGACCGAAGCGTTGAGGCGGCCAAATTCGAGATGCGCTCTAAATCCCAGTGGGTCCTCGGTGCTAAGGTGCGGTTGCTTAATGGCGTCTGCAAAATGATCCGACTTCACAGTTCTACCAGCGGTGAGATAAATCGTCACCGACCGCTTGTGACGATTGGAACTTTTTGGATGTGTCGACGAGGCGTCAACTTCTTCATTCCCCCTATCTTCTACGAAATCATCGAAAATCTTGTCCAAAGCGAGCAGGTGCTTCTCTTCGATGAGCAACGGTGAGACAACAACTCCACTTGTTGGGTCTATAATTCGGGCCACGATTCCGTAGTGTGGGCCTAGCTTGCACTTGCGTCAAGCTGAACAACGGGCAGTGCGGCCAAGTCCCGTCAAGTCGTGCCGGGCGATCTAATTTTCCCCAATTCATTACATTCCTCACATCGCAACCTTCTCCTTTGTGTTGCGTTCTGTGCCGATCCTGTTAAGAAAGCAAGGCGGTTAGAAAATGGGAAAACTCCTGGCGATCGCGCGTACGGTTGCGTTTGTCCAATTTCGGACAGGACCTCGGGGTCGATTTTGACTGGTCCTTCGAGATGCACAGGGCCTTGAGGTCCGGAGAAATTAAACTCGCCGATGACGACTTTGATTACCGAAACGATAGGTTTTCCTCTACTGACCTGGCTTACCTGAGAGGATGGCGGGGCTTTCTGCCTCACAACGAGCCTCTGAAGCCACATTCCGGTAACGCCGTTTCACAGGACTTGGCACTGTAAACGGTCGATTTCTAAATCTCGCAAGTCTGGCGCAGGATTGCTCTTTTGGTTACAACTTGATTAGACTCAAATGCCGCCAATAAACTTGGTTGATTAAGACAGGCTGATCGGACCGCTGGAGCCGGAGCCATCTCCGAGGTGTAAGGAATGAACGGAGCCAAATCGTGGCATTGGTGGAAAGTGGATCGGAATACCGGATTAAGGGTCTATTTTCTCGGCTTCGCTGTAATGTGGCCCCCGTGCCTGATTTTTCTGTTCGCGGTACTCCAGCATTTATTCCATGTGCCGATACGAAACTTGGTATTCCCTTGGGTAGCGGTTTCCGCATCAATGGTGCTGGGCGGTGCTCCCTTGTTGTATTGGGCCCATAAGAATTCCCTACGGACGGGAAGTGCTCGGCCTGTAGTCCTCGCGACGGAATTGATGTTTCTTTGGTGCTTGTTGCCGTTCGGGTATTTCTTAGTTGAGCGGGAAGGCTTTGATCTTTGGCCTGCAATAGTCACCGCTTTGATTGTGCTTGTTCCATTTGTAAGCCTTTGGTGGTATCCACCGAAACATCTTTGCGATCGCATCGAAGCGGCACGCAAAAGGAACGCCGCGCCCGGTTCCTGAATCGGACATTTGCGCCTCGAAGTGTTAGGAGATTTGCACGACGCATCCAAGGCCAAGTCCCGTGAAGTCGCCTTATCGTCATCTGGGAATTGCCCGAATCCCAGTTGCCGATAACGTTTATCAGGGATTGGTCGGAGACGCGCAAAGAAAGGCAAAGCTCGGATCGTCACATTCCTTGGGCGTCTTACCAGCAGT
>Ga0182024_10009224_pt1 | contig 20485 bp, 18 predicted proteins | sample P32metaG_FD_120480 | JGI IMG/M metagenome (GOLD analysis project Ga0182024, IMG submission 120480) | Permafrost microbial communities from Stordalen Mire, Sweden - P3-2 metaG (Illumina Assembly) | ecosystem: Environmental > Terrestrial > Soil > Wetlands > Permafrost | place: Sweden: Stordalen... | reverse complement strand
GCAGGCCACGGCAACACGCCGGCAGGCCACGGCAACACGCCGGCAGGCCATGGGAACACGACGGCGGGCCACGGCAACACGACGGCAGGCCACGGCAACACGACGGCCGGTCACGGCAACACGACAGCAGGCCGCGGCACGACAGCGGGCCATGGCGCGCCTGCGGGTCACGGAGCAGTGGCGGGTCACGGTCCTGCGGGTCACGGAGCAGTGGCAGGTCACGGTCCGGCAGGTCACGGAGCAGTGGCGGGCCGTGGGCCAGCGGGGGGGCGAGGCAGCTTCAGTCACCCGGCAGGAACCCGGAATGTCAGCCTGAGGGGCGGAGGACACGCGAACGTTCGCGCCAATGGATCGATCCGGTCCGTCGATCGAAATGGCATGCACATTGAGCATGGGGTCCACGGCGGGCGTACGGTTGTGCGTGAACGCAACGGAGTTCGGGTTGTTACCCACGGGCGCGGCGGCTATGTGCAGCACGCCTACTTTTCGCGAGGCGGAAGGTCCTTCTACTCGCGCACTTATGTGTATGGCGGAGTAGTGCACGTCGGTGTCTATCGCGGCTACTTCTGGGGCGGACGGCCGTACTACGGCTTCTACCCATCATTCTGGTATCACCCGGCATTTTATGGATGGGCGTTTCAACCCTGGGGAGCGCCGGTTGTCTGGGGTGTGTCGGCGTGGGGTTGGGGAGGGCCGTGGTGGGGCTTCTACGGCGGCTGGTTCACACCTTATCCAGTGTACGCTGCGCCGGCCTTCTGGCTCACGGACTACCTGATCGCAGCGAATCTGCAGGCTGCGTACGCAGCACGGGCTGAGGAAGCTGCGGCCCCGGCGCCGGATGCTGCTCCGGCGGCGGATGCAGGCACTGACACTGCGGCGACAGCCACCACCAACGTAACGCTGAGTCCCGAAGTCAAGCAGGCGATTGCCGAAGAAGTGAAGGCACAGTTGGCGGCGCAACAGGCACAGGCGTCCTCAGCCAGCACGACGACGGCTGCGGCAGCCCCTGCGGCCGCCGGTTCGACTACCACAGCCAGCACGACTCCTCCAGGAGCACTGGATCCAGCAAACCGCACCTTTGTGGTGGACAGCGCTGTTACTGCGGTAGCGAACGGGACCGAGTGTGGCTTGACGTCGGGTGACGTAGTCACGCGACTTACCGACACTGCCGAGGGAACCGACAACACGGTAAACGCCAGCGTGTCGGCGACCAAGAAGGGGGATTGCGCTTCCGGGGCGACGGTCGCGATTAAAGTGGACGACCTGCAGGAAATGTATAACCACTTCCAGGAACAGCTCACCGCCGGCCTGGGTGAGATGGCGAAGAAGCAGGGTACGAACGGTATGCCTAAGGCCCCGGACACGGGGACTACAGCTTCCGATGTGCCGACTCCTAAACCGGATCCCGATGCGGCCAAGACCTTGCAAGACCAGCAGGCGGACGCCGACAAGACCGAGGCGGACGTCAAAGCCGAGGCTTCGGCTGGCGGAGGGTTGTAGGACCGAACGTTTGCAAGACGCCGGTTTGACCGATCAGGTTTAACCGATCCATAAATACAGGAACGAGGGAGCGTCGGACGACGACGCTCCCTTTCTCCGATTATTGAAGCAGTTCGCCGGTTCAGTGCTGGTGGTTCAGGGTACAGCCCGGAGACGGGATTACCGCAAGGTCCTATAGATGTCACAGAAATCTCACCATCTGTTTCCAGGGATTATCTTGGTGGCGGCCATGATCTTTCCGGTGTCGATGGCCGGCGGACAAACAGCCACGCTACAGGACCAACTGCTGAAGACATATAAACTGGTGAAGATGGGATCGGACACGAGCGGGTATTCCGTAGTGGAAGAAGGTACGGTGCTGGCGATCCAGAAGGGCGGAATCCTGGCCGTGCCTTATTCGGACTCAAGCGACTTCAAGACGAAGTATCAGGATGGAACGATTAAGGCTCCCAGTGGACTGGCTTTGATTGGACGGAAGTCGATCATGGGACATTTTGGGAAAGAGCAAACGACGCACTTGTTTGCTAAGGGCGACAAAGTCTATGCCACGAAGATCGACGTGAATATGAAAAAGGACAGCGTGATCATGGGTATCGTGGCATGCGATAAGTGCAACAAAACCGATCCACCGACGTACAACAAAGCGGAAGTAGTGTTTGTATTCCCCAAGGGGTCTTTAGCGAACGCCACTGCGCCCTCGGTGGAAAAGGTTATCGCGCAAGTGTTCACGATCAATGTTCGCCGACGGCCTGCCAAAGGTTAGAGCATAGGCAGGAGTTGGGCTTTAGAAGTCGATTTGGAAAAAAATGAACCGGAGGATTTTGACGATGTCGCAGAAATTTCACCATCTGATTCCAGGAATTGTTCTGATGGCGGCCACAGTCCTTGCGACGTCGCTGGCCAGCGCCCAGGCCCCCACGCTACAGGAGCAACTGGCGGCGCAATACAAGCTGGTGAAGATGGGATCGGACACCAGCGGATATTCCGTAGTAGAAAAAGGTACGCTGCTGGCGATCCAAAAGGGTGGAATCCTGGCTGTGCCGTATTCGGACTCGAGCGTTCTCTCCACGAAGTATGAGGGCGGGACGATTCACGGTCCCAGCGGCCTGGCGGTAGTGGGACGGAAGTCCATCATGGGACGTTTTGGGAAAGAGCAGACGACCCACTTGTTTGCTGTGGGAGACAAAGTTTATCCCATGAAGATCGACGTGAACCTGGCTAAGGATAGCGTCACGGTGGGCATCGTGGCTTGCGACACCTGTAACAAGACCGATCCGCCGACCTACAACAAGGCACAAGTGGTGTTTGAGTTCCCCAAGGGGTCTCTGGCCACGGCGGACGCGACCGCGGTGGAAAAGACCATGGGGCAGGTGCTCACGATCAGCGATGACGACGCGCAGCAGGACAAGGCTGCCGATCAAGGAGCAGATAAGGGCGGGCAACAGCAGGGAGCCCAGGACCAAGCTCAGGGCCAGCAGCAACAAGCCGACCAACCGGCGGCCGACCCAGTCAGCATAGAGAAGGGAATGACGCCAGATCAGGTCGAAGGCGCCATGGGCAAACCAGATAAGAAAGTAACTCTCGGCGTCAAGCAGATCTACTATTACAAAGACATGAAAGTGATTTTCATGAACGGCAAGGTTTCCGACGTGCAGTGAAGCAGGGGCCAGTGGCTAGGGGTCAGGGGCTAGTAAAACCTGGGCGGAATCTTTGCTCTGGTTCTACTGGCCACTTGTTTTTGGGCCCCTGTGCAAGGCTCTACGGGCAGGTGCGGTGGTGCGATTGGATCGGAGGTTAAAGTCAACCAAGACAGCAACTTTGAGCGGGCGATATAGTACTTCCGTACCGTCTCTAGTACTTCAGTTACCAGACCGCGAGTGACCCGTTATTCCCCCTGCTTATACTACTCCTAATTGGGCTTCTTGAAGCATGCACCACAACATATAGATGCACCCTTCTTTCGACATTCCGTCGGATTCCAAAAAACGGGCATAAAACCCTATAAAACTCGGAAATTCCCCTTGCCCTGAGGTCTTTCGGGGCTGATATATGCTCGGGACACCGAAAGCTTTCCGGACAGGCATGGAGGGCACCGAGTTTCTGGGCAAGCCCGCGGGCCGAAGTCAGGAATGCGGGATTAGGTTCTGGTGGCTAGGCAAGGACACTGGGTCAAGAGATATGGCCGACTCGCGAGAAGTGATGAATATTCGCCAGGCGTCGGACTATCTGGGAGTGAGTCCGGACACGCTCTACAAGTACGTAGGCGAAGAGCGGATTCCCGCCTTCAAACTGGGCAACCGCTGGCGCTTCAAGAAATCGAGGCTGGACCAGTGGATGGAAGAGAAGTCGAGCCAGGTAGAGGCGGGGGTAAGGCATAAGACGAAGGCGGCGATGAAGGCTGCCGGGTCACAGTAGTCAGAAAGAGCCGGCAAAATGCCGGCGCTACAAAAACGGCCGACGTCGGCGATACAAGAGCCGGGCTGAAGCTAGGAAAAGGCGGGCACACATGTTTGGAATGGGATCGAAGACGATTGTAGGTCTGGATGTGGGCTCTTCCAGCATCAAGGCGGTGGAGTTGAAGAAAAAGGGTGGGCAGATTGAAGTGGCGCACCTGGGGCTGGAACCGCTGTCCTCTGACATTGTGGTCGATTCGATGATCGTGGATTCGGGAACGGTGTCGAGCGCGATCTCGAAGCTGTTCGCCGACTGCCTGATCAAAACCAAGTCCGTGGCGACGGCCGTGAGCGGGCACTCGGTGATCGTGAAGAAGATCTCGCTGCCCTCGATGAGCGACCAGGAACTGGCCGAGACCATCGAGAAAGAAGCGGCGCAGCACATTCCCTTCGATTTGGCGGACGTGAGTCTGGACTACCAGATTCTGTCAGAGGAAGCTGGCAGCGCGCAGATGGATGTACTGCTGGTGGCCGTCAAGAAGGACAAGATTTTGAACTACACCAACGTACTCTCGATGGCGGGACGTACTCCATCTATTGTGGACATTGATGCGCTGGCTCTGCAGAACTGCTACGAGTACAACTACCAGCCGGCGCCGACCCAGGTGGTGGCGCTTTTGAACCTGGGCGCCAGCGTGATGAACATCAACATCGTGAAGGGGACGACACCATTGTTCCCGCGCGATGTCAGCGTGGGTGGGCACCAGTACACGGATTCCTTGCAGAAGGAGCTCGACCTGAACTTCGACGACGCCGAAAAATTGAAACTAGGCGAGAAGGTGGGAACGGTGAGCGAGGACGCGAAAGCGCCGATCCTGCAGCAGGTCACTGAGATCATCGTGCTGGAAATTCAGAAGACATTCGACTTCTTCCGGGCGAGCGCGGCAGGGGAGCACATCGAGAAAATCTACCTGGCGGGCGGTTCGGCAAAGGTGCCAGGCTTGATGGAAGCATTGCGGCAGGAGTTTTCAATGCCGGTCGAACTGTTAAATCCATTCCAGCGCGTGGTGCCGCCTGCGGACGGCCCAGGAGCGGAACTGGTGGAGCAGAATGCGGGCCAACTGGCGGTTGCGGTTGGTTTGGCCTTGAGGAGCTTTGAATCCCTATGATCAGAATTAATCTGCTCGAAAATTCCAAGGGAAAGAGTAAGCACGGCGGCGGACCGGCGATGCCCACCATGGAGATGGGCGACATGGGTTCGCCCAAGCTGAAGGTGCTGGTGGTGCTGGTGTTGGCCGGAGCGTTGAATTTCGGCTACTGGTACCGTCTGGACCGGCAGGCAAAGTCGATCGCATCGCAAATGCAAGCGGCCGAGCAAAAAAACCGCGAACTCAGCGACGTGAAAGCACGCTTCCTGGAGCGGCAAAAACAGGCCAACAACTACAAGCGGCGGGTAGACGTGATCGATTCGCTGCGTGCCGGCCAGGCGGGTCCAGTCAATTTGCTGGCTATGCTGGGCGAGACCGTGAACGGCACGGAAGCGGTCTGGCTGAGCAAGATGGATGACGCCGGTGCGAGCGTGAGCCTGGAAGGCACGGCGTTGAGCACGGATGCGGTGGCCAGTCTGATTGCGAACCTGCAAAAGACCGGCTTCTTCAAGACCGTCGAGATTAAGGAAACCTATCAGGACGAAGCGATCAAGGACATGCAGGCATTCCAGTTCACGCTGACCTGCGAGAAGGGAAAGTCGTAAGGCAGACCTATGTCGACAAACTTCAACGAACTCTCGGGCATTAAGCAGTGGGGAGCGGTGATCGCCGGTGGAGCGCTGGTAACGGCGGCGTTGTACTTCACGGTGTTCAAGAGCCAGAACGACAAGAACGCGACGGCCCAGCATGCGGTGGAGACCAAGGTTCGGGAGAACAACGAACTGGAATCCTACCGTCCCAAGCTGAAGGACATGGAACTGCAACTGGCCAACTTGAAACAGCAATTGGATATCGAACGGCGCATCGTTCCGGATGAGAAGCAGGTGGATAGCTTCATGACAACCATGGATTCGGAAGCCCAGAAGGCGGGCGTTGAACTGCGCCGTTATGCAGCCAAGCCGGTGACTGCGAAGGAGTATTACACGGAGGTTCCATTCGATATCGAGTTGGATGGTCCGTACTACTCCATGCTGAATTTCTTTGACCGGGTAGGGAAACTGGAGCGCATCGTGAACGTCAGCGGCCTGCTGGTAGCCACGACAAAGAATCCGTCGAATGCGAAAGTGAAGCACCAGTACCAGTACGCGCCAAACGAGAGCGTGGTGGCATCGTTTACCGCGACAACGTTCTACAGTCACGATCTGGATCCGGCCCAGGCGGCGGGTCCGGGAGTTAAGCCCGCAACCGGGACCGCCGGCGTGAAATAGGAATCGCTTATGAAGCTGATGACAGGCATTCTGGCAGTGGCAATGATGACGGGGGCGGCCTGGGGACAAAACCCGGACGCCGTCGACAACACGGGCAGCGGGGCGAAATCGCTGCAGCAGACAAAGACCAACCAAACCAAGGCAACGCCCGCACCAGCGACCCCGCAGACGGCCAAGCCGGTGGCAGGATCTCCGGCGAAGCCCGCGACGGGTAAGCCGGCGGCGAAAACGGCCGGGGTGAAGCCAGGGTCGGCTCCGGCGGCGAAGAGAACACCCGTGCCGGTGGCCAAGGCTGGGCAGCCACACGACGCATTCATGCCCAAGACCAAGGCAGTAGCGGCGGCGAAGCTGGCGGCGACGAACCCGGCAGAAAAGACTGCTCCTGCTGCCAACATTGCCTCTACTCAAAAGCCAGACGGTGCCAGCAAGATTGGGGAAGCCGCAAAGACTCCGAAGCCGGAGGAGAAGAAGTGGGCGATGAGCGGCAGGCGCGATCCGTTCTTCAGTCCGGTGCTTCAGCAAACCTCCGGGTCCGGATGCTCGACTGGGAAAAAGTGTCTGGAGATCGGGCAGATCAATATACGGGGCGTGGTGAAATCGGAAAGCGGTTTCATCGCAGTGGTGACGAACAGCCTGAACAAAGCCTATTTCCTGCACGAGAGCGATCCCGTATTCAACGGCTACGTCGTGAGAATCACGGGCGACTCGGTCGTGTTCCAGGAGACCGTGCAGGACAAGCTGGGCAAGACGTTCACGCGAGAAGTAGTGAAGAAGATAGTTACACCGGCTGTTTAAGTTTTAACTGGGACACGGCCGAGAAGGCTGGCGTACCAAGAAAATCGAGTTCAAGAAGGACACGCGGGCCGGGCCCGCGGGTTGGGGAGAAGCGAAATGCGAAAGCAATTGCTGAGTGTAGTCCTACCGTGGCTGGTCCTGGGGCTGGTAGCATCAGCCGCCGAGACGCCGGCGTCACAACCGGCGAGCCAGCGAAACGAACTGCAACGAGTGAAGGTGGTCCGCGGCGCGGAGGAGATCCGGGTCGAGATCAACGCTCGTGGAGCAATGACGCCCAGGCTAAGTACGGCAGATTCGCCTGCGCGTTTGGTGTTGGATTTGCCTGCGACCTTCATGGCGACGGGGCAGAGCCGCATTACGGTAGGCAGCGCTGGAGTGAAGGACGTCCGCATCGCCATGGACGGCCATACGCCTCCAACCACGCGGGTGGTGGTCGATCTGGAGCACGCCTGCCGCTATGAATTGACTCCGTTGGCCGACGGGAAGCTGGTGCTGACGCTATATCCGCAGCAGGCGGCAACGGCGAGCGCAAGCGCTCCAAAGACTGTGCCGGCAAGCGCAACCGCGACGGTCAGCAAGAATTTGTCTCCGTTTGGGCCCCGAGTCAGGGATGCGAAAACGGAAATGACACTGAAGACGCAGCCAGTCACGGCTGGCGCCACTGTGGCCACTGAGAAGCCCGAGGCGGCCGCTACATCATCGAGTGATTTTGTGTTCGTCGAGCCTACTTACAAGGCCATGGCGGCCGCGCCGGATGCGACGGCAGATCCCACCGGACGGGCGCAGGAAGCGGCAGCGAAATTTTCCGACAAGACAGCCGCAGAATTGCTGCCGGTTAGCGTGCATGCGGCGCAGTCGTCGCAGAGCACGACCCCCAGCACTGGCAGTATTAGCATTCAGCCCGCCGTCAATCTTGCGCTGGAGCAGAAGGAGCAGGCTGGACAGCAGCCGGCTGCAGCCGGCCCCAAGTACACGGGCGAGCCGATTTCGGTCAACCTGAAGGATGTGGATCTGAAAGACTTTTTCCGTCTGATCCACGAGATCAGCGGTTTGAACGTGGTGCTCGATCCCAATGTGCATGGCACCCTGACTATCGTGCTCGATGACGTGCCGTGGGATCAGGCTCTGGACATCGTGCTAAAGAACAACGATCTGGCGCGGGAACTGGAAGGCAATGTTCTGCGCGTCGCCACCGTGGATACGCTGAAGAAAGAAGCGGATGGACGACGTGCCCAGGTGGAATCGGAAGCGCTGGCCGTGGAGAAAGTTTCAGTCACGCGTTTTCTGAGCTACGCCCATGCCAAAGACGTGATGCTGACGGTGAAGAAGTTCCTCTCGGCGCGCGGCGACGTGGTTGCGGATGAGCGCACGAACGCAATTATCGTCAACGATATTCCGAAAGTGATTCCCGTCATCGACCGCCTGCTGACGCAGCTTGACCGCAAGACGCAGGAAGTCGAGATCGAGGCACGGGTGGTGGCGGCAACGCGGACCTTTGCCCGCGACATCGGCACACAGCTTGGCTTCGGCTGGGGCAACGGCCACAGCGCCATCGGCGGCAATGCCACTGCAGGCTCTTCACCGACGACCGTGGGCAACTTGACTCCGGGCTACATTACTGTTCCGGGTACGGGTACGGGTACCGGAAGCTCGATTCCTCTGTTCTCTAACCTGGGTTCGACCTCGCCATCCAGCGGTTTGACCTTCTTAAACGCCAGCAACACGGTGCGCATTGATGCAGTGCTTTCGATGGCCGAGTCACGCGGCTTGCTGAAAGTTCTGTCGCGGCCGCGAGTGGTCACGCAGAACAATATCCAGGCCATCGTGAAACAAGGTGTGCGCGTGCCTATCGTAACGCAGGCGCAGTTGGGCGGTCCTCCGACGGTGACTTACGTCGATGCCTTCCTGCGGTTGACTGTGGTTCCGCAAATCACCTCTGAGAACACGATCTTCCTCAACGTGGACGTGGAGAACACGACCCCGAACTTCTCTCAGGAAGTGCAGGGCAACCCGGAATTGATCACGCAGCAGGCGACTACGCAGGTGCTGGTGACTGACGGAGGCACGGTGGTGATCGGCGGCGTCATTCAGACCCAGAACTCGATCGAGATTGATCAGGTGCCGGTGCTGGGCAACATCCCGATCCTGGGCAACCTGTTCAAGCACGTTCAGGTTTCAACCTCCAACCAGGAATTGATTTTCTTCATCACGCCGCGAATTATTCAGACGTAAACCGCGTCAGACTTAGCAGCGCAGTTGAAGATTTAGAGCCGCCGGCCTGAAGAAACTGTCAGAGCCGGCGGTTTTGTTTTTGACCCGAGTATCTGGTACCGAGTACCGAGCGAATGCCCAGTGGGATCCGATTCCGTCGGCGTTCTCGGTACTTGCTACTCGGTACTAAGTCACTTCTCCTGCTGCTAAACTAAGCAGTTATGAACTTCCCTGCGCGCCAGAAGAAACTGCGGGAGCAGCTTGCTTCCACTGGGCTGGACGCTTTACTCGTCAGCCATCTTCCCAACATTCGATATCTTTGTGGTTTTACCGGGAGCGCGGGTTTCCTGCTCGTCACGGAAACCGGCAGCGACTTCTTCACGGACCTGCGTTACGACACTCAGGCGCGGGATGAGGTGAAGGGAGCAAGAGTGGTCATTGCGCGCAACGCGGTGCTCAACTCCCTGAAAAAATGGATTGGAGCCCAGCGGAAGAAGGCGAGGGGATGGACTGTCGGGATCGAAGCCGAACACCTGACAGTGGCAGAAAGAAAACGGCTGGTGGATATGCTGCCTTCCGGCCTGCGTCTAAAGAATGCGCCAGCGCTGGTGGAGCGGGCTCGCATGGTCAAGGACGACGCGGAGCTGGCGCTGATCAGGGCGGCGGTGCGGTTGGGAGCGACGCTGTTCGACCGGGCGCTCGAAGTATTGCGGCCAGGAATCAAAGAGGACGAGGTGGCGGCGGAGATGGAGTATGCGGCGCGACGGGCGGGAGCCGAGGAGATGTCGTTTCCTACCATCATCGCCTCGGGGGAGCGGTCGGCGCTGCCTCACGGCAGAGCAACCCAGCAAGCCATCGCGCCGGGTGGGTTCGTGGTCTGCGATTTCGGTGTTATACTCGCAGGTTATTGTTCGGACCAGACCCGTACCGTATGGGTGGGCGCTGCTTCAGGCGCAAAGGGATCGAGCGCGAAGGAGAAAGATGCGCGCCATGCATACGAAGCGGTAAAAGAGGCTCAGGCGGCCGCGATTTCAGCTGTGCGGCCGGGCGTAAGCGTCGCGGAAGTCGATGGCGCTGCGCGCAAGGTGTTGCGCAAGGCCGGGTTGGGACGGTATTTCACGCATTCGACCGGGCACGGAGTGGGCCTTGAGATCCACGAGACGCCCAGGGTTGCGGCCGGGCAGAAGGCAGTGTTGCAGCCGGGCATGGTCATCACTATTGAGCCCGGAGTATACTTCCCCGGCAAATGGGGCGTGAGGATTGAGGACATGGTGGCCGTTCGCGAAGGCGGCTGTGAAGTGCTGACTCCGACCGGTAAGGATTTCCTGGCAGTTTAGGTCATGGGTTTGGATTGTTAGTCATCGCTAGTTAGATCGTCGCTGTTGGGTTCTCCCCCACCGTACACGAATGAATCAAAAAGAGCTGAAGGAACTCATCGAGTTCTTAATCGAAAAAGACATTGCCGAGTTCGAATTGGAGCGCGGCGATATCAAAGTGAAGGTGAAGCGGGCCGGCCAGCACACCGTGGTGCAGGCCCGCGGCGATGCGCCCTACGTGGCCGTGACCGTCCCTCAGTCAGGGCCACCTGCGGTTGTGGCCTCGTCCCCCGCGCCCCCGGCTGTGCCGGTCGAGCCAGTTCAGGAAGAGAACCTGCACATCGTCAAGTCTCCTATCGTGGGGACGCTCTACGAAGCGCCCTCGCCGGGCGCGCCGCCGTTCGTCAAGGTCGGGGACATGGTGGAAGTGGGACAGGTGCTGTGCATTGTTGAGGCGATGAAGCTGCTGAATGAGATTGAGTCGGACGTGGCCGGGGAAATCATAAAGAAGATGGGGAGCAACGGCCAGCCGATCGAATACGGGCAGGAGTTGTTCGCGATCCGGGCGAAGAAGTGAAGAGTTATCAGAACCAGGCGCGCACGTCGCGCGCCTTTTTGCGTCTGGGAAGCGGAGTAAGTGACGGCAGCAAAAGAGCCGGGCTGCGCCCTTCGGCTTCGCTCAGGGCAGGCTCCGGCGGACAGCTGAGGGCGGCTGTCCCCACATTTTAATTTGGGCTGTCCCCACACTTAACTTGAAATGTTGAAGCTGTTCCAACAGATGAATTCTGATGTTTAAGAAGATCCTGATTGCGAATCGTGGTGAGATTGCGTTGCGCGTCATTTGCGCGTGCAAAGAACTGGGTATCCGCACGGTTGCTATTTATAGCGAGGCGGACCGGCATTCCTTGCCCGTGCGCTTTGCCGACGAAGCCATCTGCATCGGGCCGCCACAACTGGCGCTGAGCTACCTGAATATCCCGGCGGTCATCAGCGCGGCGGAAATTGCCAACGTGGATGCGATCCATCCCGGCTACGGATTGCTGGCGGAGAACGCCAACTTCGCCGAGGTGTGCGAGGCCAGCGGGATCAAGTTCATTGGCCCGCGGCCGGACGTGATGCGGCTAATGGGAGAAAAAGAGAAGGCGCGCGCGGCCATGAAGCAGGCGGGCGTGCCGATTTTGCCGGGATCGGATGGAATCATTTCTTCCGAAGGCGAGGCTGTGGAGTGGGCGCGGCAGGTGGGTTTTCCGGTAATTGTGAAGGCGTCGGCGGGCGGCGGCGGACGCGGCATGCGCATCGTCCGCAACGAAGAAGAACTGCCAGGATTATTCAAGGCGGCGCAGGCTGAGGCGGCGGGCGCGTTCGGCAATGGCGACCTGTACATGGAGAAGTTTGTCGAGCATCCCCGGCATATCGAGTTTCAAGTGCTGGCCGATGAACATGGCAACGTTGTGAGCCTCGGGGAACGCGAGTGTTCGATCCAGCGGCGGCATCAGAAGTTGCTGGAAGAGTCGCCCTCGACCCAGGTTACGCCGGAATTGCGCGACCGGATCGGGGAAGTCTTGCGCAGGTCGCTGGCGGCGATCGGCTACACCAACGCAGGTACGATCGAGTTCCTGATGGACCAGGACCGTACTCTGCACTTCATCGAGATGAACACGCGGATTCAGGTGGAACATCCGGTCACGGAGATGGTGACGGACGTGGACCTGGTGAAGAGCCAGATCATGATCGCGGCGGGCGCTCATATGCGAGACGTGCTGCAGGGGCCGATTGTGCACCGCGGGCATGCCATTGAGTGCCGGATCAATGCTGAGCATCCTGAAAAGTTCACGCCGTCGGCGGGAAAGATAACTTCGTTCAATCCGCCTGGAGGCACGGGAGTGCGCGTCGATACGGCGGCGTATGCCGAAGGCGTGATTCCTCCTTATTACGATTCACTGATCGCCAAGTTGATTGTGCGCGGCAAGGACCGGGGCGAAGCGGTTTCGCGGATGACGCGGGCGCTGGAGATGTTCATCGTCGAAGGCGTGTACACGACGATTCCGCTGCACCGGAAGATTCTTGCCGATCCCGACTTCCGCGCGGGGAAGTTTGATACCGGGTTCATCGAGAGGTTTCTGGCGAAGAACGGGAAAAAGGGTACGGCGGCGTGATCTCCGTTCCACGTCTTTACGCCATCGTGGATGCGGCGTTCTTCTCAGGGACTGAAGAGGTGGCGGGATTCGCTGAGGAACTTGTCGCTGGCGGATGCACGCTGCTGCAATACCGCAACAAGAGCGGGAACGCACGCTTGATGCTGGATCAGGCATGGGAATTGCGCCGGCAGTCGCGGGCGAGGGCGCCCGCGCCCCACGTGCGATTCATCATGAACGACCGGGCGGATCTTTGTCTGGCCGCAGAATTCGACGGCGTACACGTCGGGCAGGACGACCTCTCGCCGGAATCGGTTCGGAGCATCATTGGCCCAGGGCGCTGGCTCGGGGTTTCCACGCATAGTCCAGAGCAGTTGCAGGAAGCTGACCGAACGTCGGCAGACTATCTAGCAATTGGCCCTATATTTTCCACCTCCAGCAAGGATCGGCCTGATCCGGTTGTGGGCCTTGAAGGTGTATGCCGGGCACGGCAATTGACCCGAAAGCCGCTGGTAGCCATTGGAGGAATCACGCGTGCCAACGCAGCTTCGGTGATTGCCGCCGGGGCTGATTCCGTGGCGGTGATATCCGATCTGTTCCGGGAGCCCCGTAAATCAGCAGAGGAATTTTTTCGCGTTCTGAGGTAAAGTCAGTTGACCCTGAGGGGACAGCCGGCGGGACGCCGGCGCTACGCTTGGGAGGAGCCCTGAGCACACCGACAACGGCCGCAAGCAGCGAATGGGAAATTCATAGTTCGCAAGACAAGGAACTGGTCAAGGGCCTGGGCCTCACCAGCGCCACCATGCTGGTCATGGGGTCGATGATTGGCTCAGGCATCTTTATTGTCTCGGCGGAAATTGCCCGGGAAGTGGATTCGCCCGCATTGTTGATCGGCGCGTGGGCTGTGGCGGGGTTCATGACGGTCGTCGCCGCGCTCAGCTATGGCGAACTGGCGGCCATGATGCCGCGGGCCGGCGGGCAATACGTTTACCTGCGCGAATCACTCGGGCCGTTGTGGGGGTTTCTCTATGGCTGGACGCTCTTTCTGGTGATACAGACCGGGACGATTGCGGCGGTGGGGGTGGCCTTCGGCAAGTTTCTCGGAGTTTTCTTTCCTGCGGTATCTTCCTCCAATTGGATTCTGCATCTCTGGAAGGTTCCACCGATTCGTCTAGGCCCGATGGTTCTGGGCAACATGGACATGGGCATCAACACGCAGAATCTGGCCGCCATCCTGCTCGTGATCTTCCTTTCGGTCGTAAATATCTTCGGAGTGAAAACCGGCGCGTTCATTCAAAATGTATTTACGGCGGCCAAAGTCTCGGCACTGCTCGGCCTCGCATTGTTCGGCATCGCGCTGGGGCGAAATGCGCAAGCGCTTGGTACAAACTTCAGTGGACATTTCTGGCGCCACGCAGGACTGGGCGCGCAGCATGCCGTGCAGGTGGGAGTGGGCGGTCCGGTTGTGATGGTGGGCACGCTGACGATTCTCGCTGTGGCCCAAGTGGGTTCGCTGTTTTCCGCAGATGCCTGGAACAACGTTACGTTTACCGCGGGTGAGGTGAAAAATCCCAGCCGCAATTTGCCGCTTTCGCTGGCGCTGGGCACGGGCGTGGTGATCGCCCTCTACATCGCGTGCAACTTCATTTATCTGAACGCCTTGCCGCTGGACGGAGCGCCGGGCGCGGCGACGATTCTGGGGAGGGGAATCAAGTATGCCGCCGAAGATCGCGTGGGCACCGCTGTGATGACCCAGATGTTCGGCGCAGCGGGCGGTCTGTTAATGGCTGCGGCCATCCTGATTTCCAGCTTCGGCTGCAATAACGGGCTGATTCTTTCGGGCGCGCGGGTTTATTACGCGATGGCGAAGGACGGATTATTCTTCCGCAAGGTCGCCGAGCTGCATCCCAGGTATAAGACGCCGGCTGTTTCGCTGATGGTGCAGATGGTGTGGACCTGCGTGCTCTGTGTCTCGGGCAGTTATGGCCAGATTCTGGACTACGTTATTTTCGCCGTGCTCGTCTTTTACATTTTGACCATCGTCGGGCTATTCGTGCTAAGGCGGACGCACCCGGATGTTCCACGGCCCTATCGCGCGGTGGGTTATCCGGTGCTGCCGGCGATTTATATTGTGATGGCTTTGTTTATCGATGTCGTACTGTTGCGCTACAAACCGCAATTCACCTGGCCGGGGCTGATTGTGGTTCTGATGGGTGTCCCGGTATATTACGCGTGGTCGAGGAGTTCGGGCGCAAAGCGCGCATCCGCGTAGCTGCCAAGGAGAAACGAAACGCATGGCTAATCTGCTGGCAACCAAGCCGCTAAACCTGCTGATGGAAGAAGCCCGCGAGACGGGCGAGCACAGCCTGAAACGCACGCTCGGAGTTTTCCAGCTCACGGCGCTGGGCGTGGGCGCGGTCATCGGGGCCGGTATCTTTGTAATGGTGGGTCTGGGGGCGCACTACGCCGGTCCGGGACTGACGCTGTCGTTCGTTCTATCCGGCTTGGGATGCGCGTTTGCCGGGCTTTGCTACGCTGAATTCGCGGCCATGATTCCGCTGGCAGGCAGCGCCTACACCTATGCCTATGCCACGCTGGGCGAATTGCTGGCCTGGATCATCGGCTGGGACCTTACGCTCGAATATGCCATGGGCGCGAGCACAGTATCTTCGGGGTGGTCGAACCACTTCATTGAACTTCTGAATATCTTCCACATAAAGATGCCGCTCTGGTTGGCCTACGATTACTGGACGGCGCTGAAGACCGCCGAAAATGTGATTGCCCGGCAGATGGCGCAGGCTGCGGACCCCACGCTGGTGGCCGGTACGCAGACATTCCTCGATAGAGTTAGCGCGATCGTCAGCGCGCAGTCCCCGGAATTGCTGCAGCGGGCTCATGATCTGCTGGGCGCGCCACACCTATTTGGGGTGGAAATCGGTTTTAACCTTCCGGCCTTCACGATCGCGCTGATCATCACTGCGGTTCTGGTCATCGGGATCAAGGAAAGCGCGCGGTTCAACACAGCGATCGTCGTGATCAAGGTATCGGTTGTACTCTTCGTGATCGCTCTGGGCGCTCACTACATCAACCGCAGCAACTGGGGTATGGACTGGCACTCGTATGCGCCGAACGGCTTCGCGGGAATCGGGGCGGGCGCAGCGTACATATTCTTCGCCTACATTGGTTTCGACGCCGTTTCGACCACGGCGCAAGAGGCCAAGAATCCGCAGCGCGACTTGCCCATTGCCATGATTGCTTCGCTGGCGATCTGTACGGTGTTATACATCGCCGTGGCCGGGGTGCTGACGGGCATGGTTCACTGGCAGCAAATCAACATCGAGGCGCCGGTCGCCGTTGCATTCCTGGACCGCGGTCTAACCACGGCGGCGAACATTATTACGCTGGGCGCGCTGGCTGGGTTGACGAGCGTGATGCTGGTGATGTTGCTCGGTCAAACACGAGTCCTCTACGCGATGGCGAATGACGGACTCTTGCCCAAATCGTTCTTCGCGGCAGTGCATCCCAGGTTTCGTACTCCGTGGAAGAATACGATTCTGGTCGGCCTGCTGGCGGCGATCGTTGGTAGTGTCACGCCGATTGACCAGGTTGCGAAGATGGTGAACATCGGAACCCTGCTGGCATTCGTGATTGTGTCGATTTCCGTGGTCGTGTTGCGCTATACGAATCCCGACCAGCCGCGTCCCTTCCGTACGCCGTGGGTGCCGCTGATTCCAATTCTGGGCGTGATCGCGAACGGTTACATGATGCTCAAGCTGGGGATGTGGAACTGGATCCGACTGGTTGTCTGGCTGGCGATTGGACTGGTGGTGTACTTCACCTACAGCGTGAAGCACAGCCGGGTGCAGGCGCTGCAGAAAGGCAGTGGCCGGTGATCAGGCCGGTGATCAGGCCGGTGATCAGTGGCTAGTGGTCAGTAAAGTCAAAGGCCCCTCGCACGGCGCGGAGGGCCTTTTTGTTTTATAGTTTGAAGAAAGTGGTCAGTGGCTAGTAGTCGGTGACAGTGAATACAGCTAAATAAGGCGAGTGTTTCACTGGCCACTGACCACTGGCCACTGACCCCTGCTTCTATGAGAATCGTCTCCGCAGAGGAAATGCGAGCCATCGACCGCGCTACAAGCGAACGCTTCGGCGTGCCTTCGCTCGCGCTGATGGAGAATGCGGGCGCAGCCGTGGCGGACTATGTGTTCTCGCGCCATGCCACAGCCGGGCGCATCGTGATTTTCTGCGGCAAAGGAAATAACGGCGGCGACGGCTTTGTGGCGGCGCGACGGCTGCATGACAAGGGGAAGAACGTTCAGGTGATCCTGCTTGCTGACCCCGCCGACCTGCGGGGCGATGCGGCGGTCATGTTTGGAAAGTTGCCGGGAGCGGCCGTCGTACTGCGTTCCAGCGAAGAGTTAAAGAGTGAGCGAGTGCGGCCTTCAATGCAGGGGGACTTGTATCTGGATGCGGTGCTGGGCACGGGTTTCAAGCCTCCGGTGAGCGGAGTCTATGCCGACGCAATCGCGATCATGAACGCCAGCCGGATTCCCGTAGTCGCAGTCGATATTCCTTCGGGCGCCGATGCGGATGCAATGGGCCCGCAGTTGGGGACGATTGCCCGAGCTGACGCTGTCGTCACCTTTACCGCGCCTCGTCCGGCGCACGTTTTCAGCTTGTTAACTTCGGGGCCGACCGTTGTGGCTGACATCGGTTCGCCGGAAGAAGCGATTATTTCTGCGTTGCACCTGAATGTGATCACCGCGCGTGACATTGCACCGATGATCGGACCGCGCCCGGCGGAGTCGAACAAAGGCAACTATGGGCACGTGCTGGTGGTCGGCGGATCGCTTGGAAAATCTGGATCCGTGGCGATGGCCGGCATGGCTGCGCTGCGAACTGGGGCGGGACTTTCAACGGTGGCGACACCGACGTCTGTGCTGGGAACCGTGGCCGGATTTCATCCGGAGCTGATGACTGAACCGTTGCTCGAAACGGATGCGGGCAGCATCTCGTCCGGCGCATTGAATCGAATTGACGAGTTGGCGAAAGGGAAGAGTGCGCTCGCGATCGGACCCGGAATTTCGCGAGACCCGGAGACTGCGGCGCTGGTGCGTAACATGGTTGCGCGATTCGAACTTCCCATGGTCGTCGATGCCGATGGGCTGAATGCATTTGAAGGACGAACGAATGAATTAAATGGCAAGGGCCGGACGCTGGTGATCACCCCGCATCCAGGTGAGATGGCACGTCTCGCGGGATGCACGATTGCCGAAGTTCAGAAAGATCGATTGGGAGTGGCGCGAACGTTCGCGCGGGAACACGATCTGATCGTGGTGCTCAAAGGGCATCGAACACTGGTTGTGCAGTCCGGCGGCGAAGCTTGGGTGAATACGACAGGCAATCCTGGTATGGCGACCGGCGGTACCGGAGACATTCTGACGGGGATGGTTGCGGGAATGATCGCGCAGCATCAGAAGGATCCGCTCGCGGCGGTTCTTGCGGCGGTGCACTTGCACGGATTTGCCGGCGACGTGATGCGCGAGAACGTGGGGGAGCATTCGCTGGTGGCAACTGATCTTCTGAAGGGACTGGCCGGCGCATTTCGGCGCACGCGCGAAATGGCGGAGGAAAAACTCGTGCGGTGGTGAGTGGCGACAGCCCAGCGGACAGATTCTCCAGGTTCTTTTCGGCCATTAACAAGTTAGTAAAGTTCTTGAGATATGCTTGACGGCACGGCAGTTGGATCGCTGAAACGCCGCTTCTGGCACGGGAATCCGGGCATCTGCTTCCGTAACCTATTGCCAGCTTCTGTCCACGTGACATAGTACTGACAGCTTATGACCCATTTCCCCCAACCGCACTCTTCGCGGCGCGCGGCCCGGGTCCAGCTAGGCGATTCTGTCCTGGCTGCGATTCGTTTAGAAGATGGCCGGCGCACAAAAGCTAAACTCCAAACCATTTCCACCACGGGCGGACTGTTGCAGTTGCCACGTTCGCTGGGCAACGGTTCCTTCGTCGAACTGGCGTTTCAAACGCAATCGGGGCCGGTCCACGGCATGGCCGAGATCCTCACTCCAGCGCGGAAAACGACGGAGGGAGTGCTGCAACCGTTCCGCTTCGTCGCGCTTGAGGATGACGACAACCGCCGACTGCGGACGTCGCTAGACAACGTGTCGGACCGGAATCTGCTGGGCCTAACATCGGTGGTGCTCAGCGCAACGAGGACGATCTAGTCCGCTCTCGCTATACTGGTCGTGGTTTGCGCATCAGTAACCGCGACCGGTAGAAAATGACGCGAGAGATCACCACACATTCGCCGGAGGAGACGATTGCCTTCGGACGGACGCTGGCGGAGTTGCTGGCCCCGCCGAAGCTGGTTCTGCTGCGCGGCGATCTGGGCGCAGGGAAAACCACGCTGGTCAAGGGAATCGCCGCGGGGTTCGAGGCGGCGGAGGAAGAAGACGTCACCAGCCCCACCTTCACGCTGGTGCACGAGTATCGCGGGCCGCGCGCCCATCTTTATCACGTTGATCTCTACCGCGTGGATACGCAACGGGAGTTGGAGACGCTGGGACTCGACGATCTGCGGGCCGAGGGCAGTGTTTTGTTGATTGAGTGGGGCGAGAAATTCCCGCGCTTGACGCGGGAGTGCGGTGTGGAGATTTCTCTCGAGCGCGACGGGGAGAATGGGCGGCGGATCAGGATTAGCGCGTGACCCATACCTCGTTCTGGTCGCTCAGTACAACAACTGAATCTACAAGCTCGTTTTCATAGTTCCGATTTCATGATCCTAAAACCGCCTGCGTTGCGGCTTGCCACCAACTCGGATTCACTCGCTCCAAGTACGTGGCCAAGGCCTGCAGGGCAATCATTGCCGGGAAAACATAGAGATAGATCCTGTTAACTCGGCCATCCACTACGCGGTCGCGCAACATTCCAGCCACGATCAGCACGTCGAGCGCCGGATAGAAGAGGTCGTGATAACCGATGTAATGAAATCTGACGAAGGCGGCCTGCATGAGCTGGCAACTGGCCATGAAAACCAAACGGCGATGATACTCGGGCCGCTTTCGAAAATAGATCGCTAGGGCCATGCACGCGCCGAAGATGATCATGTCGCCCCAGAGGATCGACAGGAAGGACTCAATCCTGTTCCGGTTGAGCGCCGTCATGTCGAGCCGCAATATGACCACCGACACGATGAAGCCAGAGACGACCATGGTTGCGGCCAGTGCCGCACCGAACCAGCCCAGCGCGCGATGGACGTTGACCTTGCGCACTCGCACCAGCGCGGACTGTGCGATGAACAGAACGATCCAGGCCGAGAAGACTGCGCCGTGAAACCACAGCAGGGGTGGTCTTGGCGGGTGGGCTTGCAGCAGGTGGGCGTCGACCGTATGGCTGAAGCTCCAGACCACAAGTGCGGCCATCACAATGGCCGCGCAGAGATAGAAGTACCGGCTCAGGAAGCTTTTAAGCTGTTTCATCGCCCTGGCTTCTCTCTCAATAGCAGCAGGAATGGGCGCGCTTACGGTGTTGTTCATTGCCATCGAATCCTTCCAACAATGATACTGTTGCAAAATCGCGATAGCACTCATCCTATGAAAGAGGATGTCAAGGGAAAAAAGTTCTCCCCGCCCCTCTGAGAGATGCGGGCGTGGTGACTTACATCCAGCCCCACCTCATTCCTCACCTCATCCTTAGAGGGGTTATTGG
>Ga0182024_10009223_pt1 | contig 20486 bp, 14 predicted proteins | sample P32metaG_FD_120480 | JGI IMG/M metagenome (GOLD analysis project Ga0182024, IMG submission 120480) | Permafrost microbial communities from Stordalen Mire, Sweden - P3-2 metaG (Illumina Assembly) | ecosystem: Environmental > Terrestrial > Soil > Wetlands > Permafrost | place: Sweden: Stordalen... | reverse complement strand
ATTGACCGCTTTGCGTACTATTCCATCTTCGCTTCCCTGATTATTTTCGATCGCTATTGCAAAATGTACGAAGAAAAACGCAGACACTGGGCGCTGATTGGTAAGACTCCCGAACCCTTATGGAATTATAAAACGATTGCTGTCAACGGGTTTATCAGATAATTTTCATCTTGATAATTTTCCACAATTATTTTTTCAGATAAGTAATTACCCTTACTTTAGGACCCTTAAACATCTGCCTGTTTAATTTTTTCCGCCTTACTGAATTCCCTGCACCTTTTATTTATTCACGATCTTAAGTATAAAAACATGAGAAAATTGTTTGTCCTCTTTCTGTTGATCCCGTATATCGGTTTCGGACAGGTAAAAAATGTCCTCAATGCAACCAGAGTATTTCCTAAACAGGAAAAAATTGCAGAATTCGAAAAAGCACTTGCTGCTCATGCTCAAAAATACCATACGGGCGACTGGAAATGGCGGGTATGGTCTATTGAATCCGGCCCTGATGCAGGAGGTTATATGATCACTGAAGGTCCAAACAGCTGGGATCAGCTCGACACCCGTGGTGACCTGGGTGCAGAACATACAGCCGATTGGGAAAAAAATGTTGCACCACTCACACAGGACCGTGGCACGGTTTCCTATGCTGAATTCCAGGCCGATCTGAGTACGGTGCAACTTACAGACTATGCCGATAAGATTCTTATCAATCATACGATTGCCAAACCCGGTAAAATCGGCGCGATTCCGGATATGATCAAGAAACTGAAAAACGCCTGGCAGGCTGCCGGCGAATCCGTTGCGGTATACCAAGAAGTGGCTTCCGGAGAACCGGGATATCTGGTTGTTTACCGGCTTAAAGCCGGACTCAAAGAATTAGCTAAAGGTTATCGCAAACCAATGAAAGATCTATACAATGCAGCAAACGGCGATGGTTCTTTTGATACCTACCTGAAAGATTATTCAGATGATGTCCAAAGCCGCTGGTCTGAATTGCTGACCTACAAACCAGCGCTTAGTTCTAAATAATTATTTCCAAACAGGCAAGTTATTTTAATATAAAAGGCTAACGGCATCTTTTCAGGGGGAGTGTTGTCAGCCTTTTATAAATTGTAATTAAAGTTAAATCCCTCATCCATTTTTTCGAACTTTGGTTACTCTGGATTTGAAAAGCAGATAAAGACAAATGAATCACAGTGAGAATCAAGGCTACTCGCAGGAAACGTGCATTAAGTGTGGGTCGGTTACTTTCCGTCCCGGAACATCACATGATCTCGCCGTAATCTCCCCGTCTCGCCGGTCTGCTCCTTCCTTGACATTCAGGGCTTTAATTAAAAGAAGGAAATATCTATCGTGACCACACAAAAAAGTACTGCACCCGGATTCTAGTGGGTTTGCGGGAAATTGGTGACGGATTGGTGAAAGCCAATAAGGAAATTCTATCTGTTAAAAATTCAACTTTGTTTATCAGAAACAGCCACCTAACTATTTCTATAATGTCTTTTAAATGCTGATTTGCCTCAAGATTCTCAAATGATTTATCCTACAAAAAGGAGTCATCCCATAAGATATGCCAATCCATTATTAACTGTAATACATAAATCACTTACTCTTTTCTGGTGGCACATCGTACTGAACTGATCACTGATTGTTTTATAGTCGTTATGTATCGGGCAGGGATGGGTTGTAGAGCACTTACTTAAACCCAGTCCGCATTCATTAAAAACATCTTTGCCATCGATAGCCTTAATTATATTTATTATTGACTGGTTCTTCTGCCTAGTTGTGATGTAAAATCCTCCGTTAGGGCCCTTTGCACTTTTTATCACTTGCTCTTTCACCAGCATTTGCAGCATTTTTCCTACTGTATGTTCACTGGCATCAATAAAGTCAGCAATCTCCCGTATGCCTGATTTTTCTCCAGAATCATACCGGGAAGCCAGGTAAATAACTGCTTTAATAGCTGTTTTGCAAGTAAGACTGAGCATCTATCAATTAAATTGTTTTACATTCCTCAGAGATCATTCATCATGTTTATCAATCCTTGTCTTATGAAAATGAGATAAAGCTTATAGATGCTATATTGAAATACACTTACTTTATCTTCCAATCTGTTTTTCCATTTCAAGTGCTCTAGGGAAAAGGATATTATTTTCAAGATGTATATGTAAAAAAAGGTCGTCCTCAAATTCTACCAGCATCCTATAAAGCAGTTTAAAGCTGGCGCAGGCATATTCAGGTAATAAATAATTTTTAGAAAGTTCCCTGATCTCGGCAAGGTTCCTTCCGACCAATTCATGCTCCATCTCCATCATATTGATTGGGTTTTGTATCGTACCAAAATGGGTAGCATGTAATGGCTGAACGTTATCTTTAGCAGTGACCAGATCTTTAATATAGGGGAACAAAACTCGCTCTTCCTTAATGAGGTGCGCCGTTAATTCCTCATTTACTTCTTCCACCTTTTGGCGGATGGGCAGTAATTCAGGATGAAGATCCCCATGTACTTTCATTACTTTTTCCGCATACGCCCTAATATCCGGCAGGGTCCTCTTCACATAGCTATGGTGGGTGTTTACAATATAATCGGCCAAAAAATCCAGACTCCATTCCTCATATGGTATTGGGCGGGATGAGTTGATTTTGTCAGCCTGCTGTAATTCCTGTTCTATTTTAGTTACATCCAATCCCTTTTCCGCACAAGCTTGCTTTACTGTTTTCTTTCCACCACAACAAAAATCTAAACCGTATTTTTTGAATACTTGGGCTTTGCGTAAATCTTTGACTGCTATCTCCCCTAGGGTTTCATCATTTTCGCCACTTATACGTTTGCCTATTTTCACCTTCCACCATTCAGGTCCCTGTTCCAGGTATTCCCAGGTGAATATGTTTCCCCTCTCACCCAATAATTGGTAATAAAGGGGTTTTGGATCGTGATCATTGTGAATAGTCAAACTTCCTCCTTCTGGCAGTTCATCAATCCGAAGGAAAATAGTGGGATGTTTTTCCTTGGGTTCCAACAGTGTTACATTAAGAATATTTTCAACTGACGTTTGCATCTACTTATTTTTTATTAAATTTTATACAGCAAAGGTATATAAATACCTTTAATAAAAGTATTTATATACTTTTATATTATGCACACACCATTTAGTAAATAACAATTATCATAACTTTATCGCCGACAACAATGTAATAAACAATATAATATGGAAATTAACACACATCAGAGTGAAAGAAAGTGCCCGTTTACTGGAGGAGTTCTAAAGCAAAGCGCAGGCAGTGGCACCAGAAATCGTGACTGGTAGCCTAATCAGTTAAAATTGAACGCCCTCCGTCAAAACTCTTCACTTTCCAATCCGATGGGTGAGGCATTCAACTACGCTGAGGAGTTCAACATCCAGTAACGGATTAGTAAATGATGATTTTGTGAGATTTTCAGTGATTCGACAATATTCCATTGCCTCTATCGCAGGAGCGGCTATTTCCGGTGTTCAAATTCCAATAGGGTTATTAACTTTTGCCTTCGGGTTATTTTCGTCGATCGTTTACATGGTGCATTCTTCCCATATCTCTCCGATCGCCGGTTCTAGAAGAAGCCTCAGGGCTTAAAACCGCCCTAACAAAAGTAGATTCAATTAACCGCCACAGAAAATGCAATTCACAGAAAAGAGGTACCCAATTATAGCTTACGCTGGATATCCAGACGTTCTGTTGTAGATAGGTCATGGAGGTTGCATCGGACCATCCTGATGGAGATCCTTGAAGACCGGCATGGGAAAAGATCAACACTTTTACCTCCAAGGTGCCGGTAAATAAATGGTATGAAGTAATCGAAGAACAAACCCTTGCAGATGCAATCCTGGATCGAATTATCCATGACGCACACCGGATGGAACTCAAAGCCGAATCAATGCGTAAAAAAAGAGTTAACTTCCTAGAAGATAACGACGAATCAGGAAACTAAATTATAAACAAAAAACGACCGAAATCTTGAGTAACTTTTTTGATGCGACTATGCAAGTAACTATAGGTGGTCACTTTGCTCCGGAATAAGGTGGTCAGGTTGCTCGGAATATCCACAAGATGCATTATCCAATTAGCTCTGAATACAAACGGGTATCGTACGCGGGTTTATTGGTTGCCCTGGGTATTATTTATGGAGATATTGGAACGTCGCCCTTGTACACTTTTCAAACAATTCTGACAGATGCTGGCACGATAGACAAGGGGTTAGTATTCGGTGCAATTTCCTGCGTCTTCTGGACACTAACCCTTCAAACCACTTTTAAATATGTAATCATTACCCTTCAGGCAGATAACCATGGGGAAGGAGGTGTTTTCTCGCTTTATGCTTTGGTAAGAAGATATGGGAAGAGATTAGTGTATCCAGCTATAATCGGAGCAGGTACTTTACTGGCGGATGGTATTATTACGCCTCCAATAACTGTTACCTCAGCTATTGAAGGTTTAAGTATGGTAAAGGGATTGGATCAACATATTATTCCAGGAAACAATTTAGTGCTTGAAATAGTGCTGGTCATTCTTTTATTACTTTTCATTTTCCAACGTTTTGGAACCAAGATAGTCGGCGGTTCTTTTGGGCCCATTATGTTTGTTTGGTTTGCCATGCTTGCAGTATTAGGAACCACCCAAATCATACATTACCCGAGAATTTTCGGAGCATTAAATCCTATTTACGGTTTTAGACTGTTGACAGAGCATCCAAAAGGCTTTTGGTTGCTTGGTGCGGTCTTTCTTTGTACTACTGGAGCAGAAGCGCTCTACTCCGACTTAGGTCATTGCGGAAGAAAAAACATTCAGGTAAGCTGGATATTTGTTAAAGTCGCCTTAGTACTGAATTATATGGGCCAGGGAGCCTGGGTGCTTTTACAGCATAAACAAGATTTGGGGGGTATTAACCCCTTTTTCGCTCTTGTACCCGGTTGGTTTTTATTTCCAGGTGTTCTGATAGCCACCATTGCCTCCATCATTGCCAGCCAAGCACTCATCAGCGGTTCGTTTACACTGATCAGCGAGGCCATTAGTTTGGGTTTTTGGCCCAGAGTCAAAGTAAAGTATCCTACTAATATCAGAGGCCAGATATACATACCCAGTATCAATTGGATATTATTTGTGGGATGCCTTTTAGTCGTATTTTATTTCAGAACCAGCGAGGCAATGACTGCAGCTTATGGGTTTTCGATCACGATTGCCATGCTGATGACCACTTTGCTAATGTTTTACTTCCTGCGGTATATAAAACACTATCCTTTTTGGATCGTGGGTGCCATCGTTACTGTTTTTGTTTGCGTGGAATCCTGTTTTTTTGTAGCCAATGCCGTTAAGCTTTTGAAAAGATTGTTTTTTCTTGTTTTTGAAGTGGGTTTAATTACGACTATGTACGTTTGGTACAACTCGAGAAAAATAACCCTTCGGCTGTTGACCTATGTTAATTTGAAAGATTACTTGCCTTTGTTGGACAATTTGAGCAAGGATACCAGCATTCCCATATATGCAACTCATCTGATTTATCTGACAAAATCAACGGGTCACCACCAAATTGAGAAAAGAATCATTGATTCCCTATTTAATAATAATGCAAAGAGAGCGGATTATTATTGGTTCATCAATATTGAAAGAGCAGATGATCCCTTTACCCTGGATTATGAAGTAGAGGAAATATTGAAGGCGAAAGTAATCCGGGTGAATTTCCGTTTGGGATTTAGAATACAACCAAGAATAGGCGTAATGCTCAAAAAAGTAGTCGAGGAAATGATTAACAACAAGGAGATCAAAATATCTAATCATTATCCTTCAGTGAATCAGGACGGCATGGGGGATTTTAAATTTATCATTTTAGAAAGGTTTCTTTCTTATGATAACGAATTTTCAGCAAGGGAAGGATTTATTTTAAACAGTTATTTCAGCATATTAAGGCTTGCCCGTTCAGATAGCGCAGCATATGGAATTGACTGCAATCAGTCAGTAATCGAAAAAGTTCCCTTGGTAGTTGCTCCTTTGACCAATATAAACATGAATAGGGCCATTATAAAGGCTAATGAAAAAGGAACTTGAATCATTCCTTCTATTTATCGGAGACTGGCAATCTTCCGGGAACTCACCGCATTGCACCCTTGCAACGCCTATGGCCTTTCTATAACACCGTGGTCGGATATCCGACATTCCTGATTATCAAATCTATATAATTCACCCACTCTCACATTAGTATAGCTTTATTCCGTGTCGGCTTCCTGTTATTTTCGTCGATCGTTCACTTGGTGCATTCTTTCCTTATTTTAAAGATCGTCGATTTTAGAAGAAGCCGCAGGGTTTAAACTGATGGAACAAGGGAAGATTCATTACCAGATTGAAAAAAATCAATGCCTGCAAAAAGAGAATACAGATTTTAACCTACGTCGAATATCCGGACGTTCTGTTGTAGAAAGATCTTGGAGGTTGCAGTGGGCATTACCAGTCGATATTTGAAGGGCGGTATTCCCTGTTTGCTCGCGCTTATTTTCGTCGATCGCTTGAAGCATGCATTCTTCCCATATTTACCTGATCGCCGATTCTAGAAGCAGCCTCATGGGTATAAACAGCCAACCAAACCAAGATTCAATTAACCACCCTAGAAAATGCAATTCACGGAAAAGCATTATTAGATATGTACGGAATTTTTATTTACGGATTTCATTTTATCAAGGGATACAATAAAGGAAAGGTGTACAAGCGTAAAGTGAATAGAAGTGAGTTTCCCCTATTTTTTATTGTAAACCACAAGGCTGCTGTTATTTACACCTTGAATTTTTGCGATGGCTTTTATCGTAGCGCCTTGTTTTAAAGTAAACGGTTTTGAATATTCATTTGAAGTTATAAATGACGGCGTACTTCCATTTACTGTATAATAAACTACAGCACTTGGGGTTGAACAGGTAATTGTAGCTTTGTTGCCTTTAACGACTATTGATGGTTTTGCAACCTGGTTAACATACTTTTCCGTGCGCGCGTCCTTAACTACACCTTTCCAGTTCATTCCGAATCCGAAATCATAGGTATGACCTTCTGAATCTGTATAGCAGGTCATATCATGTGGAATATCCTCATACTGCAATTCTACGGTTGACATATTTGCTGGCATTTGAAACGGAAGCAAACCGGAAGGTTCTGCAACGCCTGAAAGGATATCCAATATCGCCTGGTTTTGTACGCCAAAGTTGACTACGATCGCAGTCGCATCTTTTTCAAATTCGGCGGGTACAGTTGGTTTTGACATAGTCAATATTACAATCATCGGTTTTCCATTCATTACCGCTTTTGTATCCTGAATAGTCTTCATGTCCTGCAAGTTACCGGAGGTTACACTCTTTCCTTTATAAGTCCTATCGGTTACATTCGGCTCGGATGGATCACCAGCTGCGATGGAATGTTCTCTTGCATCAGTAGCGGAATAGGGTCCGTATTGTAAAGAAATTGGCATATAACCTGTCCCACCCTTGGCCACATCATCCTTATCATAACCCACACCACCGCTAGGCGAACTAATAAACACGATAGCACAATCGGCTTTGGCGGGGTCATCGGTAACGTTATAATATTTTTTGATTAGTTCGGCTTTCACAGCCTCTTCATATTTCTCTTTTGATGGAGGTCCAAAAAATCCTTGCGTTGGCGCTGTGTACTTTTTTGGAAGGAAAATGGTTTTACCCTTTTGCAATGGAAGGACTCCGCCAGCATTTTTCAGCACAACAATGGATTTTAACTGTGCCTGATAACCTGCGGCCATAAATTCGGGGTTCCCGACAACTTTGGTTGAGTTTGCAGGGTCAAGATAAGGGTTTTCGAAAAGGCCAACCCTGAAAATATTGCGAAGCAATCTTAGCGCTGATTGTTCAAACCTGGCCCGCATAAAACGCTCTCCATGCTCTTTTACACCCATCCGATAAGCTTCGATTACAGGACCTACATCGTTATTGCCACCAAACTGGTCGACACCAGCCATCAGTACTTTGTAATGTCGTTCTGCAACCGTATTCTTTTCCATTCCCCAGGATTTACCGGAAAAAACATCAGGCGTTTTACCCTCATTTGCTGTAACACCCCAATCAGTACAAACCACGCCATCATAATGATATTTGGTCCTTAAGAGATCTGTAATCAGATATCTATTATAACTATTACCCTCGTTTTCTTTATTCTTAGTGTCAATACCGTAGGATATTGTGTAATATGGCATTACTGCGGCAGCCATTTTAGTTTTTCCTTCCAATTTTAATGCGCCGTCAACAAATGACACCAATTGCTCATCAAAATTGTTACCTGGGTAAACTGCGAATTTACCGTAAGCATAGTGAGCGTCCCTGCCAGCCTCTTCAGGCCCACCACTGGGCCAATGTTTCATCATTGCATTTACGCTGTTAAATCCCCACCCATCTTTAATTTCGCTAGTCCCTGTGGAGGTTTGAAAACCGTCCACATATGCTCTGGCCATATCTGCAGATAACTGAGGGTCTTCTCCGAAAGTTCCACTAATACGTGCCCATCGAGGCTCGGAGCCAAGGTCGATTTGAGGAGATAGCGCAGTTGCAATTCCCATGGCTCGGTATTCCTGAGCGCCAATATGACCAAATTGTTTGACTAATTCCGGGTCAAATGTTGCTGCAAGCCCTATTTCATTGGGCCATTGTGAGATCTTGCCGCCAGCTCCCACCATATATTCGACGCCGGGATTTGTGCCATGGCGCGGATCAGTGCTGGTATTTGCAGGTATTCCTAAACCGGCACCTTCTACAAGGGCCTGCACATTATTGTTCCATTTAGCGGCAACTTCCGCACTTGGTACCACCGTTATCAGCACATGCCTTAAATTGTCCTTCAATAAAAAGGCTTTTTGCTGGTCTGTGACAAGTGACGGGTCGATTTCGCCGTCACTGTATTTTTTACCGCCGTAGGTTCCGGCTCCGAAAGGGCCGCCTGACATTGCAGGTATTGCCTGGTGAGCGCTGTATAGCATCAATCCCGCTATTTGCTCGATTGACATTTGGGAAGCGAGGTCTTTTGCGCGTTCCTCAACCGGCAAACGCCAATCTTCATATTTGTCCAGTTTCCCGTTTCTGTTAAGGTCCTTGAATGCGAGCCCGTCTATACTTAATATCTTAATCCCGGAATAAGAAGAATAACCGAGGGTTGCCCCGTTCCTGTTCTTAACCAGTGTGATCCCTGAACTATCAGGCGCCATGAAGAAGAACGTGGTTCCGTTTGTACTATTTTTGCCTGCGGTCATTGCTGTCAATATGATCGCGAGCAGGGTAGAGCAGGAAAATAAAAGAATGAATGATTGATTAAAGTTTTTCTTCATAATCTATAATTTGAAGGTGAAGGGTATAAGATTATTTGGGTTTTTAATTTCAGGGTGTGTGCACTGAATATTAATGAGTTAAAAGTAAGCGTTTAGTGTTTAGATTATAAATCAATAGAGACAAGCAGGGTGTATTTATCGATAGAATGGCACATTTTAGAGACTAGATATTTCGGGGGTGTCTGTCCTGGTCCCTTAAACATATTTCCGTCCGCCAATTTTAAATTCTACGGAGACCAATATTCAATATTTAGTTCAGCGGGATAACCTATATTTTCAACTAGCTCCTCCCATAAAATTTGCTCAACATAATTCTCCACCCATTATGGTTATAATATTACCGTGAATAGTATAAATGGATAATTCAGACTCTGTTGAAACGCGCGTCCATCGTGGATGGGTTACTTCCCGATACAAAAAATACTGAGGGCCGATTCCAGTGGGTTTCAGCGGAATTGGCGTCAATTTAGTAACGAGTATTTGGATGCTATTTTACTTATCAAGACATCTTCAAATGTATTCATCCTTGGCAGACATTGCGGGCTCATGCTTGTATGGCGTTATTACCTTTTGGCTTACGGTTATTTTCGACGATTGCTATTTCATCTGTCTATTCTTACAATCTTTCTAAATCGTCGATTCCAGAAGAAGCCGCAGGGTTTAAACTGCTGGAACAAAAGAAGATTCAATTAACCGCCACAGAAAATTCAATTCACAGAAAAGAGAGACCCAACCAAAGATCACACCGGATATCCGAACGTTCTATTGTAGAAAGATCATAGAGGTTGCAGGTCATAGAAATGGTTTATAATTTATACCGCCTTTTCTTCTTCCAACTCCTCGATAATCTTTTTAGCATTTGCTAAGCGAATAGCTTTGTTTTTCTGCACCAATTTATGGTTAACCCATTTTTCCAAACGGTGGTGGAACGGCACAATTAAGGCAGCTATGGCTACGAGTGCCAATAACATTAAGGCGGGTGAATCATTGGTTGCCGATTGAAGAAAAGGGTGCAGCAGCAGGTTGATAAATTCAAACACAATCAGTAATACAATTACGCCAAGAAATTCAATAAGTTTGTGGCTTACAATAAAACTGCGGCTTAACAGCAGGAATATTATTACAGCAACCAGGATGGCTATAGCAAGTATGACTAACTGTATATCGTGGCTGCGTTCTTTTGTTGCACGCTCATTTTCAGCCAATATATTTTGCTGCCTAATGTCTTCGTCAAAAGAAATGCCCTGCAATTCAACCGCTTTCTTAGTGCTGTTTATACTGTCCTTGGCGGCAGTATAAATTTCATGGTACTGAAGGGCGCTGTCAATATTGTGCCTTTGCCTGTAATAACTGTAAAGCCATTGAGCGGGTTTAACCAGGTAGCTTGTTGTTTTGGTTTTACCGGCAATCTCAAACGATTTACGGTAATAATACAAGGCTGAATCTTCCTTATGTAAATACCCGTAATATTCGCCCATACCTAAATAAGACAGGTATAAGTTCCTGGGGGTATTGGATGCAATGGAGTAGTAAAGCGCCATGCGGTAATAAGAGAGAGCGAGGTCGTTATTGTGCAGCAATAAATGTATTTTACCCAAAATCCTGCTTATAAAGTTCTGGGAAAAATGTTTATCCGGAAATGTAAGGCCCATCTCATAAGCCCGTTCAGCATAGTGTAATGCGGAATCAAGCTGCTTGTTGTCTAAAAAGTAAGTTGCCATGCTAAATAAAATGACCGGGTACAATCCGTTGGGCTTTGATTGGTTGATGATGCTTATGGCTTTTGACGAATACTCCATACGCTTGGGAAAAGAATACAAATAGCTGATGGCAATATTGCTATATATGCATGCCAGCACTACCGGGTTATTGTATTTTTCGGCTACCTTAAGCCCCGTTAAGGCTGCCTGTAATGCTCGAGGCTGGTTATCGCTTCTTGAATAACCATAGCTCATCTGCGACCAGCCAAGGGCTACAAGCAGGTCATTTTTTTGTTTGCGCCCCTCCTCAATAACTTTTTGTCCATAAAACAAAACAGAATCAGGCGCATATTCACCTATTGGGATGCTGTTAACAGCATCTATCTTAATACTATCATACTTTGCTGAACGGATTATGTTAAACAAACTATCTGTAACAGCATACTGGGCAAACAGTTGCCCGCAACAGGCCAATAAAAAAACAAATAATAATAATTTTCTCATTAAAATTAATTAAACAGTTTTATTATCTTCCAACTCCTCAATTGTTCTTTTTGCATTGGCTAACCGTATTGCTTTATTTTTTTTAACAAGCTTATGCGTGGCCCATTTTACGAGGCGGCTGTGAAATGCAACCTCTATAGCCTTTCTATAACATAGTGTCCGGATATCCGGCATTCCTGATTATCAAATCTATTCAAGATTTTTCATAAATTGGACCATCCTTTGTAAGAGGCCAACGTTTCATCAGATTGCTATCTAACCAAGACCCTATGCAGCCTCAGCATATCAAAACATCTTATCATTCCTGGGATAGCGTTATTACCTGTTAGCCTTCTACTTTTTTCGCAGATCGTTTACATGGTGTATTCTTCCCATATTTACCTGATCGTCGATTCTACAAGAAGCCTCGAAGGTTTAAACTGCTGGAACAAGAGGAGATTCATTGATAGATAGTAAATATCAATTTCAGGAAAAAGAGAAACCCGATTTTAACCTACGTCGGATATCCGTACGTTCTGTTGTAGAAAAATCATGGAGGTTGCAGTGCAATAGCTCTGCGCTTTTTCTCCAGATACACCCAAGAGGAATTTCACCTACAATAGAATATCATATAACCAGATCTTATTACCGCATTTTTTGTAGTGATTCCCAATTATAAGGCCATTCCTGTCAGGCTATAGGCAAAGCGTTATAAATGTAAAATATATAAGAATGATAAAATTGTTTAATTATCGTATATTCGGCAATGACGCCAAGGCATCTCAACATTTTGCTTGCAGATGATGATTTTGATGATTGCCTCTTTTTTAAGTCCATAGTTGATGAATTTCCGCTATCCACGCTCCTAACTGACGTGCATGACGGAGAACAACTGATGGAACTACTCACAAATGACACAAAGGTGCTTCCCCACATTCTCTTCCTCGATCTTAATATGCCTCGCAAAAATGGTTTTGAGTGTTTAGCGGAGATAAAGCTTAACGACAAATTGAAAGCGCTTCCCGTAATTCTGTATTCGACTTCCTCTGAACAAGATGTAATGGACCGCTTATATCAAAACGGTGCTCAACATTTTATTCGAAAGCCTTCTGATTTCTTTCAATTCAAAAAAGTAATCCACTATGCACTTACCCTCATAATGCATGGGACTAGCTTGCAAAGAACCAAAAATAATTTTATTCTAACCGCGTAAAATGATCTTATCCATCCAGAAACGTTTTGAAAAATATTTTATTTTTAAGTGAAATCAAAATTTTCTTTACAGTAAGCAACTGCACCTTTAAAATAAACTGATAAATATCGTGGCTATATTTAATAAATCCTTCGAGGAAGAGTTAATACTAGTTCGTAAAGAACTATGTTTTGAAAAAGAAGAGAACGTAAAGCTATTTGCAGAGCTTATCCTGGCCCGAAATGAACTCTCCTTTCAAAAAGATGAGAGAGGAAAAAGGGCAGCAGAGTTGGGCATTGCTAATATGGCACTTGCCCTTCAAGACGAGGAGAAAGGAAAACGAGCAGCGGAACTAGGCATTGCTAATATAGAACTCGCCTTTCAAGACAAAGAAAAGGAAAAACGTGCGGCAGAGTTAGGAATTGCGAACATAGAACTCGCCTTCCAGAAAGAAGAGAAGGGAAAGCGAGCAGCAGAACTTGGCATTGCAAATATAGAACTCGCTTTTGAAGATGGAGAGAAAGAAAAGCGGGCAGTGGAATTAGGCATTGCTAACATAGAGTTAGTCTTTCAAAATGATGAAAAAGAAAAACGAGCAGCAGAGCTAAGCATTGCGAACATAGAACTTCTCTTCCAAAACGAGGAGAAGGAAAAACGAGCAGCGGAGTTAGGAATTGCTAATATAGAACTTGCCTTTCAAAACGATGAAAAAGAAAAACGCGCGGCGGAGTTAGGAATCGCTAATAAAGAACTTATTTTTCAAAACAACGAAAAGGAAAAGCGAGCAGCCGAGTTGGGCATTGCTAATATAGAACTCGCGTTTCAAAACGATGAAAAGGAGAAACGGGCAGCGGAGCTGGGCATTGCGAACAAAGAGCTCGTTTTCCAAAACGATGAAAAAGAAAAAAGGGCGGCAGAGTTGAGCGTTGCCAATATAGAACTTGCCTTTCAAAATAATGAAAAAGAAAAAAGGGCGGCAGAGTTGAGCGTTGCCAATATAGAACTTGCCTTTCAAAATAATGAAAAAGAAAAAAGGGCGGCAGAGTTGGGAATCGCTAACAAAGAGCTTGTTTTTCAAAATGACGAAAAAGAAAAACGAGCGGCAGAATTAAGCATTGCTAACAAAGAGTTGCTGGCATTTACATATATATCAAGCCACGATTTGCAGGAGCCGCTCCGAAAAATACAAATGTTCTCCTTAGTCATACTTGAATCTGAAGCTAATAATCTATCTGAGAAAGGCAAATATAATTTTCAGCGCATACAGTTAGCGGCACAAAGAATGCAACAACTTATTAATGATTTACTTGATTTTTCACGCATCACCACTACCGAGCTAAAGTTCGAAAAAACGGAACTTAATACCATAATACAAGACGTAATAACTGAATTAAAAGATACCATTCAGGAAAAACAGGCAACCATCGACGCCACTGATCTCTGCTCAGCCAACATCATCGCCTTTCAGTTTCGGCAACTCATGTATAATCTCATAAGCAATGCGCTAAAATTTTCAAAGCCTGCAATTCCATGCCACATCATAATTAAGAGCAGGATTTTAAATGGAAGTCACTTAGAAAGGGAAATGGTTTCCTCCGAAAAAGATTATTGTCACATCACTATTAAAGACAACGGCATAGGTTTCGAATCAAAGTTCAACGAACGGATTTTTGAAGTCTTTCAAAAACTACATAACAAAGAAGTGTACGGCGGCACAGGCATCGGGCTTGCTATCGTAAAAAAAATAGTAGAAAATCACAATGGTATTATCACCGCTACAAGCGAACTAGGTCAGGGTGCAACTTTTGACATTTATATACCAATAGGTAATTTGTAATTGCCACTACTTGATCAGACAACTAATAAATGCCTTGCAACGTCTATGGCCTTTCTTTAACACGGTGTTCGGATATCCGACATTCCTGATTATAGTAGCGTCATTACCAGTCGGCTTCCGGTAATTTTCGTCGATCGTTTACTTGGTGCATACTGCCAATATTTCACAAATTGTCGATTCTAGAAGAAGCCTCAGAGGTATAAACCGCTGGGACAAATGAATATTGATTAATCGCCGGAGAAAATGCAATTCACAGAAAAGAAAGACCCAATTATAGCTTACGCTGGATATCCGGACGTTCTGTTGTAGAAAGATCCTGGAGGTTGCAGGGGACGAGGCGAATAAACGATTAAAAACCACCACTTCAAACGATTTATGTTCTGGGGCATGGAAAAAGTGGAAGTAGAAACAGGATTACTGGCAATGGCACACAATCTGAGAAAGAAAGTATCCTAAAATGAAGACCAAAATCAATTAATAGTCTTCTCCCTAAAAAACCAGCAAACAAAATGCTGTTACCAGGACGAATAAAAAAAAGGCCGTCTCTTATTTTGAGACAGCCTCTTTCCTTATTATGATCGTGCTGATGCTATTTATTTTTTAATACCGTGATGGTTTTTTGCGCAGGTGACATCAAATTGCCATATCTCTCCTCCTCCCGGAGGTGCTCCGTAACCCCAGATCGAAACATATAATTTATTATCCGGGCCAAATGTCATCGCCGTGGGTAAATTGAGTTTGGAAGCAATGGTTAGCCTTTCTCCGGAAGGATCAAGCCTGATGATATCACCGGTTCCGGGAGTAGGCAATGGATTTCCTGTTGTGTTTTCAATCACATACAGTCCTCCAAGTTCGTCAAAAGTGACTCCAAGAATGGCCGTAAAGCCGGTAGCAAAAACGCTTAAATGCCCGTCAGGAGTAAGTTTATAAACGTTAGCTGCACCCTGGACAAAGGGAAATGGAGTAAGTGTTCCAAAATAAAAATTCCCGTTATGATAAATCATTGAAGTCGGTCCTATCCAATTAGTAGGTCCGGGATATAATATTGATATGTCAATGATCCGGCTGATGGCACTTGTGTTGGGGGATATCCTGTCAATTTCCTGCTGATTGGGTTGTGTTATATACAATTTCCCATCTACACTCACCATACTGTATGGAGTACCATCCGGTTCAAAGTCCGCCGGGTCTGGATTAGCTACAGGATTATTCATTAGAAAATTGCTGATGTTTGCCACCATGGACCAGGTCCTGTCGTGATTAACCTTAAATACCTGATTCGGAATGCCCGGTACTCCGTGGGAACAACCTGCACCAGTGAGTAATCCATAGAGTGTATTGTCGATAAATGCAACATCCGCTACACCACTTACAAAACCTCCTATAGCTAGGCTTGTGGCGCTGGAAGGGAGATTGTCTACGAATGTGGTTCGTTTGCCCGACCCATCGATTCTGGAAATCCTTGACCCTGTATTACTACCTGTATAAGGACCAGCTCCCGCTACCTGAGCACAGGTGGTGCTCACGAATGTTCCGCCCACTCCGCCCTCTGCAACGTAGAGGTGTCCGTCAGGGCCAAATTTCAGACCCCGGGGATTGTTGAACCCGGTAGAAAATACAGTAGAGCTGATGACCAGGTTATCCGGACTGCAATTGCATAATTCAGGAGCATTTTTTTTGCAGGATGAAAATAATCCCAAAATCGTGATAACTGCTGTGAAACTTAAGTAAAGTTTTCTTTTCATAAAAATGGTTGATAAGGTGATGGCTAAAAATGAGTAAATTTAAAAACATGAAGATGCCACTGCGAAAGCCAAAGCCGGTTCGCTGATAACAAAAAACAATAGGAATTTCCTAGGGACTAAGCAAAGCTGTACAAGTTAAAAATGGTGGATACAATCGGGTAAACGACCCACGGTTTCTAGTGTATATACGAAAACGAATAATCAAGTTTAAATGTAAACTTGATTTTGTTGCAAAAGAATACCTATTTGTAGGTAGTCAATGAGGAGCCAAATATCTTAATCTGTTTCCCTTCCCTTTTTATCTACTTTAATACAGTAGGGTTTTCGGGGAGAGGTACATATCACATTCATCGTTAGATTGCATCACTAGCCCATTGTGGGACAGCACTATTACCAGTTGGCTTCCTGTTATTTTCGACGATCGTTTTTATTGTATATTCTTCCCATATCTCTCCGATCGTCGATTCCGGAAGAAGCCTCTGGTGTTTAAAATGCATTTTAGTATCGTTCCCAATAGACAGCTCGCTCTTCTTTTCGATCTTTTTGAAAATGAAAAACTACTCAACTACCTTTAGAAAACCGTCTAGTTTATAAGAGGCTGGTACACTGATGATCTTCAATTAAAACAAGGGCGGTTAAAGTAAGTGTAAGTTGTCCTCTTTGTGAAAGTAATTTAAGAGGCAGACTAATCTTAATCCTTTGTTATTCTGTCAACACCTTTTTTTATCAAAGGAACCACAATAAAGCCTGTGGGAATTGAAAGCCATAACTCGACAAGAAAATATTTAAAAAACCATGTTTTTATAAAATCAGGATGCCAACCTATTCTTGTCAATAACAAACCGAAGCTCATAATTCCCGACATTGCGATGGAAACGAGTATTGTAAACAGGATTAATGATTGGACTTTAGTTAATTTTCTTTTATTTGATAATTTCATTTTTTGCTTTTTTAAAATAAATCTGTTTTTATAAATACTCCGAAATTGCTGACATTCAGAGCTTCAGGTCCGTAAAAGTCCTGGTTCATACCAACCCCAAACTGAACGTTTTTAAAAGACACTCCGAGCCGCAGGTATAAGCTGCTTATTTCATGAAACCCAAGTTTAGTGTTATAATTGTACAGCCCTTGGAACCTGGTATAGATCCCCCAGTTTTTTGACATCATTGGCTTATATTCCAAAACTGCAAATGTTTCAAAATTATAGGTTTGAGTTAGGTCAAACCGCGGTAACACGACAACGACGAGATTTCGATTGTCCAGCAAATACTGCAATCCCACTGTAGGCCGAACTGTCAGCAAGGTATTTGTTGAACCGATCGCTGAAAGGCCCGTAACTAATGAAATACCTCTCCATATTTCTGCATTAAGGAAAGACTGGGAGAGGAAATCGGACGTTTGGTTGACCTCCTCATAATCACCCGTAAAACTGGTCACATTAAAGAAACCGAATTTTGATCGTGGTGAAAACTGTTTACTTACGATCAGCTGAAATGCAAATCCTTTATTTCCAACAAATAATTCAATCGGGATAGGAGTTCCCTCCGCCGGGACATTTCCTGTTTGTAAACTGTCCCGCGTCTGGGCTAATGCTGATCTAAACATGAGGTATAAGACGATGAACAATAGTAACTTTTGCTTCAAGTTTTTTTGATTTTAAACTTAAGCAAAGCTACCTGACCCAGCTTCTAACAGGAAGGACGGATGAGGCAACTATTCGGACAATTCAATCATTTTTCGGTATTTGGTTGGAGCAAAGCCGGTGTGTTTTTTAAAGAATCGACCGAAATAGGAGACGTCATCAAATCCTATTTCAAAGGCGATCTCGCTGACAGCTATATCGCTTTTTTGCATTAAAACCCTGGCCTCCAAAATCAACATTTCATCAATTAATTCTGATGCAGCCCTGCCCAATGTAGCTTTTACTGATTTGTTTAGATGGTTTGGGGTAATGTTCAGTTTTGCCGCATAAAATCTGACTGAATTTTCTTTAGAGATATGGTCATGAAGGAGTCTTTTAAAATCCATAGTAAGTCGTTCGTGCGCCGGGAAGTTAATTCTCAATCTGAAATCGCTTGACTGTTTCATTTCGGCAAGAAAAGTAGTCAGATACAATTTTATGATGTTTGCATTGACTTCCTTTTCGTTGAGTTGTTGCATACGATTGAGAAGCGTCGTTAAATGCGCTACTTCCGCATTTTCGAATTTGATGAGCGGCCGGATTAGCCAGTCTGAGAGGTCTATTTTAGTACGAGATAAATAATTATTAGCGAAATGAAGGTAAAAACCTTCAATATCATCTGACATAAATGAGAGACTTGTTATCTGGCCAGCCGGAATACAGATCATCGTGTTTTGATCTACTGTAAAATTATCAATTCCTGAACTTGCAATTATAGAACCTTTAGTTATCAGTATAATTGAATGGTTTGTTTGCCGGTGGGGCGGTAACGGCATTTTTAATTCATAAGTTTCATCTGAAAGTCCATGAATATAAAAATCAATAATGTTTTTCTTGTCGTATTCCTTAGGATCATAATAAGACATGATGATCTTAAATCCATCTTCTTTTAAGGTCGGTATGTTTTTTAATCTTTTCAATCTCCGATTACCGTTTTATACTTATCTAGCTTAGTAAAGTAAACTTACGATATAATTAAAATAAATAATGACATTAACGGACTTATTGCCGCTGACATCCCTTCCACAGCAACTTGTGCTATATCTGCAGAAATATAAGCGATAGCAAAAAAGTACACTTTCTTCTGACGATATACAAAATAAAGAACGTATTTGGCGACTTTCATTTAGGATTAACTTTTGCCAGGCGGGAAATACAAATTTTTATGTTATTTTCAATCTGACGATCATAACTAATCGGCTCAATTGTTTCATATGAATCTTATTATGCGACCAGGAAATCCGGAAGATGCCAGGGCATGCGGAGCTATTTGCTACAAGGCATTTAAAGCTATTGCAGATGAACACCATTTTCCACCGGATTTTCCGGATACTGAAATGGCCGTTGGGTTAATGAACTATGCTTTTTCCAGCTCAGGCGTATATTCTGTAATAGCCGAGGGGAACGGGCAAATCGTTGGCAGCAATTTTCTGTGGGAGAATCGCTTTATTGGAGGAGTAGGTCCTATAACAGTGGACCCGACCTGCCAGAATGCTGCAGTAGGAAGAAAACTGATGGAGCAGGTTCTTCACCGGGCAGAAGATCTTAAACTTGCAAGCGTGCGATTGGTACAGGCAGCTTATCATAACCGGTCATTATCACTCTACACAAAACTGGGATTCGATGTACGGGAACCCCTTTCTGTCATTCAGGGCGCCGCACTAAGCATTCGTTTTCCTGGTTACCATGTTCGCCCGGCAAATGAAGCGGACCTGAATTCCTGCAACCAGTTATGTTATAAGATACATGGTCATGACCGCAGTCATGAACTACCAGGTGCCATCAAAGCAGGATCATTTTCTGTTGTTGAGTATAATGGAATGATTACCGGCTATACGACCCAGGTTGGTTTTCTGGGGCATGCGATAGCAGCAACGAACACCGGGCTGAAAGCATTGATTGGCGCATCTGCTAATTTTTCGGGCCCGGGCTTTCTACTTCCTTCGCGTAATGCAGAAGTGCTGCGCTGGTGTCTGCAAAATGGCTTGCGTATTGTTGAGCCGATGACATTAATGAGTAAGGGATTGTATAATGATCCGGCGGGTGCATTCCTGCCTTCTGTTCTTTATTAAAGTCTCACAAAGATATATTGCTAAGTGAAAATATGGCTGTAATACCTGATCCTTTTGGGAAGTTTTATCCAGGAACTTCCGGCGAGCTCACCAGCTTTCGGTGATTTCGCCGGTCTTCTCCCTCCTTGAATTTCATATCATTACGTAAATAGGTACATTCTGTTGCACCGATACAAAAAGTACCGTAGCCCGGTTCTATTGGGTTTGCGAGGAATTAGTGACGGAATTGTAACAAGTTATTTGTAGTGGTCCAGGCATATCCCAGTGCGTTCATCATTTGATAAGTATTTCCTCTTCATAATGGAAAACAGTACTTCCATTAGAGTGGTAGTTTGTATGTTATTAGTTGTAACTCGTTCTTCAATGGACAATGGACTATTGACCGTGGGCTGTTTGGGACTCATTTTCCAAATGATAT
>Ga0182024_10009222_pt1 | contig 20488 bp, 17 predicted proteins | sample P32metaG_FD_120480 | JGI IMG/M metagenome (GOLD analysis project Ga0182024, IMG submission 120480) | Permafrost microbial communities from Stordalen Mire, Sweden - P3-2 metaG (Illumina Assembly) | ecosystem: Environmental > Terrestrial > Soil > Wetlands > Permafrost | place: Sweden: Stordalen... | reverse complement strand
GTTCGGGCGCACTTCGACGCCCCAGGTGTCGGTGCAGATCGCAGCGAGCTGCTTGTCCTGGCACCAGTAGCAGTTTTCGAACTTGACGCCGGGCGCGTCGCCGCCAGCGTAGCCGCCCCATTCGCCTTCCTTCAGGCAGCGCTCCATCTGCCCGGTGCGCACGATGACGAAGTCGCCGCGCCCGATTGAGACGTTCTGGTCCTTGGCACACTTGTCGAGTTCGTCGTTGCCAATGCTTTCGCCGTCCTTCAGCCAATCGACGCCGCGGAAACGCGCGATATCGAGCAGCACGCCGCGCCCGACCATCTTGTTCTTGGAATTCTCGATGCCGAGCACGGACAGCCCGCGCGAGTCGATCAGCTTGGCGTCGTGGTTGTTATAGGCCTTGTCCTCGTAGAAGATGTGGCCGAGCGCGTCCCAATGGGTGGCGCCTTGCACGCACAGCATGAGCGTGTCGTCGGCGTAGCGGATATTGTTCCAGTCCTGCTGGCCGGCGATGGCGTCGGTGCCGGTGGCCAGCATCTGGTGAATCGGATTGAAGCGGCCGCCGAACAGGCCGGTCTGCGGCCCGGTCTTGTCGAGCGGGATGCCGAGCGCGAACACCTTGCCGGTGCGGATCAAGCCCGCGGCCTTGACGATGTCTTCCGGCGTGACGTGGTTGAGCGTGCCGATCTGGTCGTCCTTGCCCCAGCGGCCCCAGTTCGACAGCTTCTTGGAGGCCTCGGCGATCGCCTGTTTCCCGACCTTGATGTTCATGGAGTTCATCTCCTTTGTCGTTTTTTACAGGCCGCTACTGTGATGAAAGACCGGCCATTGTGTTTGCAATATTGCGCCGGGTTGCGGTGTTTCAGCAAGCGGAACTGTGGGTCACTTTGACACGGCAGCCTTTGCTTGCGCATGCTGCGTCCACGAAGCCGGAAGCGAATGCCGGCAAAACGTCAGGGAGGATTTTCATGCGGCGAAAACTAATAACGGCGGTGGCCGCCGCTCTTGTGACGGCGCTGGCGCTGCCCACGCATGCCGCCAACATCGTCGACGAGTGGGCAAGCGTGAAGGCGCCGGCGGCGCCCGCGCTCAAGCCGGTGACGGTCGATGCGAAGAGCACCGCGCTGCTGCTGCTCGACTTCATCAATCCGAATTGCACCAATCGGCCGCGCTGTATGGCAAATCTGCCGGCGATGAAGAAGCTGCTGACCGAGGCCCGCGCGAAGGGAGTGATGGTTGTCTACAGTATCGCGGGCAAGGCGACATCCGGTGCTGACGTGCTGCCCGATATCGCTCCGCTTCCCGGCGACCCCGTGATCAAGTCCAGCGTGGACAAATTCGTCGGTACCGATTTGGAAAAAATGCTCAAGGACAAGGGTATTAAAACCGTGATCGTGAATGGCACCGGAGCGCACGGCGCTGTGCTCTATACAGCAAGTGCCGCGGCGGTGCGGGGGTTCAATGTCATCGCACCCGTCGACGGCATGACGTCGGAAAATCTTTATTTCGAGCAAGTCTCCGCCTGGCTGCTGGCCAACGGCACCGGCGGCATCGGGCAAAAGGTGACGCTGACCCGCAGCGACATGATCAAGTTCTGAGCAGGCTCAAACTTTACCGAGCGCTCGCAGAATCTTGTCGGGCGTGAACGGCATGTCGGTGAGGGGCTGCGCGTGAAGCGGGCGCAGCGCGTCGTTGATGGCGTTCATCACGCAGGCCGGCGCGCCGGCGGTGCCGGCTTCGCCGGCGCCCTTGGCGCCGAGTTCGCTGTCGGCGGTGGGCGAGACCACGTGGCCGCATTCGATGTCGGGCATCTCGGCCGCCATCGGCACCAGGTAATCGGCCATGTTGCCGTTGAGCATCTGCCCGCGCTCGTCATAGAGGCACTCCTCGAACAGCGCCGCGCCGATGCCCTGCACGACGCCGCCGCGGATCTGCTCGTCGACCAGTTGCGGATTGATGATCGTGCCGCAGTCCTCGACGCACCAGTGCTTAAGCAATTTGACGAAGCCGGTGTCGGTATCGACTTCCAGATAGCTCGCCTGAATGCCGTTGGTGAAGGCGAAGGGCCACGCGCGCGGCACGTAATGGCGGGTCGCCACCAGTTCGGCCTGGATGCCGGCCGGCAGCGTGTCGGGACGAAAGTAAGCGACGCGCGCCAGTTCCTCGAGCGACAGCCGCTCGGTTCCGCTGCCGCTGTCGACCACGATGCCGTTGCGGATGTCGAGCGCCTCGGGTTTGGCCTGCAGCATGGCGCCGGCGACGGCGAGCACATTGCCGCGCAGCGCTTTGCCGGCCTGCCAGGCCGCTTCGCCGCCGATACCGGCCGCGCGCGATGCCCAGGTGCCGCCGCCATAGGGCGTGTTGTCGGTGTCGCCGGTGACCACGCGCACTTTGTCGATTGAGACGCCGAACGCGGTGGCAACGCATTGCGCGATCACCGACTCGGCGCCCTGGCCCTGCTCGGTGACGCCGGTCGCCACGCTAATATTGCCTTGCGCGTCGAGCTTCACGGTGGCGCCGTCTTGCGAACTGATGCGCGCGCCGCCGACGCCGTAGAAGGCGGCGGACGGATTGGTCACCTCGATGAACGACGCAAAGCCGATGCCGCGGTAGATGCCTTGCGAGCGCAGCCTCGATTGCTCGGCGCGCAAGCCGGCGTAATTCATCAGCGCGTCGAGATGTGCGAGCGACTCGTGGTGCGACAGTTTCTCGAATTTAAGGCCGGCCGCCGACGCGCACGGATAGCCGTCGTCGGGAAACAGATTGCGCCGGCGGATTTCCAACGGGTCCATGCCGATCTTCGCCGCGGCCTGCTCGACCAGCCCTTCGGTCACCGCCACCGCCAGGGGATGGCCGACCGCGCGGTACTGGCACATGACGTTCTTATTGGTGAACACCACGCGCGCCTGCGCGCGATAGTTCGGGCAGGTGTAGGGCCCGCCGACCAGATTGACTACTTGGTTGGCCTCGATGCCGCTGGTGCGCGGATAGACCGAGTAGGGGCCGATGCCGGTCAAGTCGTCGATCTCGAAGGCGGTGATGGTGCCGTCGCTCTTGACGCCAATCTTGGCCTTGACGCGATGGTCGCGGGCGTGAATGTCGGTGACGAAACTCTCGATGCGGTCGGCGACGAATTTCACCGGATGCTTGAGCAGCTTCGACAGCGCGACGGTCGCCATCTCGTCCGCATAAGTATGCACCTTGATGCCGAACGAGCCGCCGACGTCCTTGGTCAGCACGCGCACCTGTTGCTCGGCCACGCCGAGATGCTTGGCGAACAGGTTCTGCATCATGTGCGGCGCCTGCGTGCCGTGATAGACGGTCATACGCTGCTCGCCGGCGTTCCAATCGGCCACCACGGCGCGCGGCTCGGTGGTCACGCCGGTGTGGCGGCCGAACAGGAAGGTGGTTTCGACCACCGCGTCGGCTTCGGCGAAAGCCTTGTCGACCGCGCCGACATCGAGCTTGCGCTCGAAGCAGAGATTGTCGCCGAGCGATGCGTGGATCACTGGCGTCTTGGCGGCTAACGCGGTTTCCGGATCGGTGACGGCCGGCAGCGGCTCGTAACTCACCTCGACCAGCTCGCAGGCGTCCTCGGCCTCGGCGCGCGTGCGCGCCACCACGGCGGCGACCGCCTCGCCCTGCCAGCATGCGACCTCGACCGCGATGGGCGATTGCGCCGCCGATTTCAAGCCCTTGAGATGCGTGAGCACGCCGATCCAGGGCGTCATCACCTCGGCGAGTTCGGCGCCGGTGACGACGGCGATCACGCCGGGCGATTTTTTCGCGGCATCGGCGGCGATGCCTCCGATGCGCGCGTGGGCGTGCGGCGAGCGCACGAAGGCGACGTGGGCCATTCGCGGCAAGGTGACGTCGCTGACATAGAGCCCGCGCCCTTGCGTCAGCCGCGCCAGATTGGGCCGCGGCACCGAGCGGCCGATATAGGAGTTCGGCCGGTCGAGCGCGGTGAGCACGGGCGGCGAGTCGTCGGTTATTTTCATGGCTTGGCTCCGGCGCGCGCTTGAGCCACCGCTTCGACCGCGTCGACGATGGCGTGATAGCCGGTGCAACGGCAGTAATTGCCGGAGAGATGCTCGCGGATTTCGTCGCGGCTCGGCACGCCGCCGCGTTTGAGCAGATCCTGCGCCGCGGCGATCATGCCGGGCGTGCAATAGCCGCATTGCAGCGCGTTGCGCTGCTCGAAGGCGGCTTGCAGATCCGCGATCTCGCCCGAGTCCGACAGACCCTCGATGGTCTCGACCGTGGCGCCGTCGCATTGGACCGCCAGCATCAGGCAGCCGCGCACGATCTCGCCGTTCACCCGCACGGTGCAGGCGCCGCAGACGCCGTGCTCGCAGCCGACATGGCTGCCGGTCAGCGCCAGGTCCTCCCGCAGGAAATCGACCAAGGTCTTGCGGGCTTCGACCCGCTCGTGGACGCGCTCGCCGTTGACGGTCAGCGAAATGTCGAGGGCGTGCTCGCTCATGCCCGCTCCTCCATCAACTGTTTGGCGACGCGCCGCAGCAGCACGCCGGCAAGATGCGTTTTCACCTTGGCCGTGGCCTGCACGTCGTCCTGCGGCACCAGATCGAGCGCGGCGACGGCGGCGTCCACGTCGCCGCTGGCCAGGGCGGCTTCGGCCCGGCGCGCCCGCACCGGCGTGGCGCCGACGCCGAAAAACGCCAGCCGCACGTCGCTCAGCCTTTCGCCGTCGGCGCGCGCGCAGGCCGCGAGGCCGACGATGGCGTAGTCGCCATGCCGGCGCGCCAGCTCGGCGAAGCCGACGCGGGTGTCTTTGGTGGCGGCCGGAAAGCGGATGGCGGTGAGCACGTCCTGCGATCCGAGCGCGGTCTCGAACAGACCCTGGAAGAAATCCTGCGCCCGGATGGTGCGCTTGCCACTAGGGCCGGTCGCTTCCACTTCGCCTTCAAGCGCCAGCAGGCAGGCCGGCAGTTCGGCGGCCGGATCGGCGAAGGCAATGGAGCCGCCGAGCGTGCCGCGATTGCGGATGGCGGCGTGGCCGATATGCGGCAAAGCGCGCGCGATCAGCGGCGCGTATTTGACGATCAACTCGGAGCGCTCGGCTTGCGCATGGCGGACCAGGGCGCCGATCTCGATCTTGCCGTTTTTATGGACCGTGCCGCCGAGCCCGCCGACGCCGTTGATGTCGATCAGCAGCGCCGGCGACGACAGGCGCATGTTGAGGGTCGCGATCAGGCTCTGGCCGCCGGCGAGCAGGCGGGCGTCTTTCTCGCCGAGCAGCGCGACGGCCTCTTCGGTCGTGCGCGCGCGTCTGTAGGCGAATGGCGCCGGCTTCAAGCTATCGTCCTCCCGATTATTTTTTCTCATTGTGACTGGGAACGCGGGCAGGTCAATGTATAAAGCCTGCACAAAGCAGGGGAGGCGCCAGTGGCAAAAGAATTCGAGGGCAAGGTCGTGGTGGTCAGCGGGGGCAGCCGCGGTATCGGCCGGGCCATAGCCCTGGCCTTCGCGCGCGAGGGCGCGCAAACCGTCCTGGCGGCTTCGAATGCCGCCAACCTCGAAGCCGCCGCCAAAGCGGTCGCCGCCGCCGGGCCGGCGCCGATGACGGTTGCCGGCGATCTGCGCACGCTCGCCGGCTGCGAGCAGCTCTTCGCCCAGGTCAGCGAACGCTTCCAGCGCTGCGACGTGCTGGTCAACAATGCCGGCGCCACCAAAGGCGGCAAGTTCTTCGAGCAGCCGGACGAGCTGTGGAGCGATGGCTTCGCGCTGAAATTCCACGCTGTGGTACGGTTGACGCGGTTGTTCTGGGCGCTGCTCAAAGCGGCCCACGGCAATATCGTCAACGTGGTCGGCGGCGCCGCGCGCACGCCGGGTCCGGAATTCCTGATCGGCGGGGCGGTGAACGCGGCCTTCGCCAACTTCGCCAAGGGCCTCACCGCGCTCGGCAACCGCGACGACATCAATATCAACGTCGTTCATCCCGGTGTGACGCAGACCGAGCGCTACGAGCAGCTCACGCAGCAATTCGCCAAGGCGCAGGGCAAGACGGTCGATGAGGTGCGCGCCGAGGCGCTGGCAAAGAGCGGCTTGCGCCGCGTCGGGCAGCCCGAGGACGTCGCCGCGCTGGCGGTGTTCCTGGCGAGCGCCAAGGCGCGCCACATCCATGGCACCGCCATTGCCATCGATGGCGGCGGCACGCCGGGGTATTATTAGCCGACGATTGTGCGCACGATATCGATCGCGCGGCGCAGGAGCGTCATCGAAGCCTCCAGGGTCCGGAAGGCGGCGTGCGCGCTCAGCGTCACATTCGGCAGTTTCGCCAACGGATGATCGGGCTTCAGCGGCTCGGCGTGGTAGACGTCTAGCCCGGCATGGCGGATGCGGCCGCTCGTCAGCGCGGCGATCAGCGCTGCTTCGTCCACCAGCGCGCCGCGCGCGGTGTTGACCAGGATGGCGCCCGGCTTCATGCGCGCGATGCGCGCCGCGTCCAGAAAGCCGCGGGTCTCGTCGCCGAGCGTGAGATTCATCGACACCACGTCGCTGCGCTCCAGCAGCGTGTCGATGTCGACCAGCGGCACGCTCAAGCCGGCGTGATGCGTGCGGTTCCAGCCGATCACTTCCATGCCCATGCCCTTGCCAATACGCGCCACTTCGCGGCCGATGCCGCCGAGCCCGATCACGCCCAGCGTCTTGCCGAGCAACTGCACGCCTCCGTGCGGCGTCCAGGTGCCGGCGCGCACCTCGCGGTCCATGCGTGCGATATCGCGCGCGGCGGCGACCATCAGCGCGATGGAATGTTCGGCCACCGCGGTGTCGCCGTAGCCCTTGATGATGTGCACCTTGATGCCGCGCGCTTCCAGTTCGCCGACGTTCATGTAGCTCGCCGGTCCGGTGCCGAGGAATACAATGTGTCTAAGCTCAGGGCACTGCGCCACCAGCGGTGTCGGCATGTAAGAATGGTCGTCGATGGCGATGGCATAGCCGCGGATCACACGCGGCAACTCGTCGCGCGCGAATACCTCCCGGTTGACGTCGATCTTCGGATCATCCGGGCGAATCACGCGCGCCCACACCGGCGCCAGTTGGTCGTTGCAGTCGAGAAAGATGGATTTCATGAGGTCCCGGCGTTGACGGCCACGTGCACAGCGAATACATGCTGCGGGCGCCGCTCATCCCGCAGCATAACAATGAACCCGCGACGGTTCCAATGCCGCCCGAAAAAGGGGCGCAGCCGACTGGAATGTTCGATGAAACTTGCAAGCTACAAAGCGCGGGGGCGGGACAGCTTCGGCGCGGTCGTGGGCGAAGGTGCGGGCGAGGGCGTGGTCGATCTCAAGACGCGGCTCGCCCCGCAATTCACCAGCGTGCTTGACCTGCTGCGCGAGGGCGGACTCGATTTCGCGCGCGAGGTCGTGCACGGGGTGCGCCCCGATTTCCCGCTCCGCGACATCGAATTCCTGCCGCCGGTGCTGGCGCCCGAGAAAATTCTCTGCGTCGGCATCAACTACGCCAACCGCAATGCCGACTACGGCGAGACGGATGCGCCGAAATACCCCAGCCTGTTCTACCGCGCGCCCGGCTCGCTGGCCGGGCATTTGGCCGACATCGTGCTGCCGAAGGAATCCGAGCAGCTCGATTACGAAGGCGAGATCGCGCTGGTGATCGGCCGCGCCGGCCGCCGCATCGCGGCTGAGCACGCCATGGAGCACGTCGCCGGCGCGACGCTGTGCAACGAGGGCAGCATTCGCGACTGGATGCGGCACGGCAAGTTCAACGTGACGCAGGGCAAGAATTGGGACGCCAGCGGCAGCATCGGGCCCTGGCTGGTGACCGCCGACGAGATCGATTTTTCCAGGCCGCTGCACATCATGACGAGGGTCAATGGCGAGATCGCGCAGGACGATACCACCGGCAATATGATGAAATCCTTTGCCGAGTTGATCGCCTATGTCAGCACTTTCATGACGCTCAAGCCCGGCGACATCATGGTCACCGGCACGCCGGTAAAGCTCGGTTCGCTCCGCCAGCAGCCGGTGTGGCTCAAGCCGGGCGATGTGGTGGAAGTCAAGTCGCCGCAGATTGGCGTGTTGCGAAACAGCGTGGTGGCGGAAGCATGAGCGAAGAACGCAAAGCGGTCTGCATCATCGCCTGGCCGGCGTCGCATTCGCGCTCGCCGCTGATCCACAATTACTGGATCAAGCAGCACAAGCTCAACGCGGAATACCGGCGCGAGGCGGTGCCGCCGGATCAAATCAAGGAATTCGTCACGCATCTGCGCGAGCACGGCTATATCGGCGGCAACGTCACCGTACCGCACAAGGAGACCGTGCTCGCCCTTTCGGAACCGGACGAGCGCGCCAAGGCGGTCGGGGCCGCCAACTGCTTGTGGTACGAGGGCGACAAGCTGCGCTCGACCAATACCGATGTGGAAGGCTTCCTCGCCAATCTCGATGCCACCACGCCTGGCTGGGACCGCGGCCTGGAGACCGCCGTGGTGCTGGGCGCCGGCGGCGGCGCGCGCGCCGTTATATTCGCGCTGATCCAGCGCAATGTCGGGCGCATCTATGTCATCAACCGCACGCTTGAGCGCGCGCAAGCCCTGCAAAAGAAATTCGGCGCGCGCGTTCACGCTGCCGGCTGGGACGAAACCACCGGGCTGTTGGGCGGCGCCGGTCTGCTGGTCAACACCACGACCTTGGGCATGGTTGGGCAGCCGCCGCTGGAGATCAATCTGCGCTGCCCGGCCTCGCTGGTGGTGGCGGACCTGGTCTATGCGCCGTTGGTCACGCCGTTATTGGCGATGGCGCGCGAGCGGGGCTTACGCACCGCCGACGGGCTCGGCATGCTGCTGCATCAGGCGGTGCGCGGCTTCGAGCGCTGGTTCGGCATCAAGCCCGAAGTGACGCCGGAACTGCGTGCCCTGGTCGAGGCCGATCTGGGCGCGACCAAGCCGGCGGCCGCCGCGCCGGCGCAGGAAAGCCCCAAACCGCAGGCCAAACGCCCACGGCGGAATAAGAAGCGCGGCGAAGGGTTCTCTTCCTGAGGGCAAGGCGCAACGACGCCGCCCGCAGGGAGGATACAATGCATAAGATGAATATGACGCGGCGGGCGCTGGGCGCCGCCGTGGTCGCCTTGAGCCTGGCGGCGACCGCCGCGCTCGGGCAACAGCCGGGGCGCATTCGCGGCGAAATCGAGAAAGCCGACAGCGGCATGCTGGTGCTCAAGACCCGCGAAGGCACCACGCTGACCGCGAAGATCGACGACAAGACGCGCGTGTCGGCGCTGGTGTAGGCGGCGCTCGCCGACATCAAGAAGGATTCATTCATCGGTATTGCCGGCATGCCGCAATCCGACGGCAGTATCCAGGCGTTCTCGATTCACATCTTCCTGCCGGCGCAGCGCGGCGTGGTGCCCGACCGCCACGGGCCGTGGGACGCGCGGCCGAACAGCACTATGACCAACGCCTATGTCGAGGACATCGTGACCGCCAAGGACGGCGAGATGCTGACGGTGAAATACAAGGACGGCGAGAAGAAGGTTGTGGTGACGCCGCAGACGGTGATCGCCGCCGCCGCTCCCGGCAGCAAAGATGAGCTCAAGCCCGGCGCGCATATCATCATCTTCGCTTCGGAAAAGCAGGCGGACGGCGTGATCCTGATCAAGACCATGTATGTCGGGCGCAACGTCGCGCCGGCGATGTGAGGAAGAAAGCATGTTGACAAGACTCACGTTCGCCGCGGCGACGCTCGCGCTCGCCGCCGGCGGCGCATACGCCCAGCAGCCGCCGTCGCTGCGGGTATCCGGCACGGTCGAAAGTTTCGACGGCCATTTGCTGGCGATCAAGTCGGCCAAGCTCGGCGAGGTGAAGGTCAATCTCACCGACAATGCCGCGGTGTTCGGCGTCAGCAAGGCGGCGATCGACGATATCAAGCCGGGTGCCTTCATCGGCGTCGGCGCCATGCCGCAACCGGACGGCAGCCAGCGCGCCATCCAGGTGACGGTGTTCGCCGAGGTGCAGCGCGGGGTGGGCGAAGGCCACCGGCCGTGGGATGCGCGGCCGAACAGCACCATGACCAACGGCGCCGTCGATAAGACGGTGGCAAGCGTCGATGGCCAGGTGATGATCGTCAAATACAAGGGCGGCGAGCAGAAGATCGTGGTGCCGCCCGACGCCAAGATCCTCGCCTATGCGGTTGGCGACAAAGGCGAGCTGAAGCCGGGCGCCCGTGTCGCCGTACTCCGCGCGCAGAAGCAGCCGGACGGCACGCTGGAAGCCAACCGCGTCAATGTCGGACGCGGCGAGGTGGTGCCGCAATAGCGCATGATCCCGAAAAGTGGGAACCGGTTTTCGGATAAGATCATGCGCGAACTATTTAGACTCTTGGCGATGTGGCGTGGCGCGTCGGCGCGTGCGCCGAGCCGGGCGCGGTGACGTCCAGATCGCCGATCAGTTCCGGCATTTCGCGCATCAGACGCAGCAGCCGGTTGCGGCCGCCCAGCGCATACGCCTCGCGCTGGTCCTCGATCGGCCGGCGCACTTCGTCGGCGCGCGCCAGGCTGTCGATGTCGGCGCCCTGTTCGGCTAAGCGTCCCAGCAGCAAGGTCAGATCCTCGAGTTGGTCGGCGATCACGTGGATGACGCCGCTCTCCTCCTGCACGCGGCCGGCGACCGCCACGTAACGCGCGCCCAGCACCACCGGGCGCACGCGCTCGAACACTTTCGGCCATACGATGACGTTGGCGACCGCGCTTTCGTCCTCGATGGTCATGAACACCACGCCCTTGGCCGAGCCCGGCCGCTGCCGGCAGGTGACCAGCCCGGAAATCTTCACGCGCGTATTGTTGGCGAGGCCGCGCAGCGCCTCGTTGCGCAAGGTTCCGCGTTGGCCAAGATCGCCGCGCAGGAATTGCGCCGGATGCGCGCGCAAGGATAGCCGCAGGAAGCGGTAGTCGTTCACGACTTCCTCGCCCAGCGGCATCGGGGGCAAAGCGACGTCGGGTTCGCGCGACACGGTGCGCGCTGCTGCTGCGCCGGCATTGCTGCCAAACAACGGCAGATCGTCGTCGCTATCACCGACGCGGCCGAGCGCCTTGGCCGCCCACAGCGCCTCGCGCCGCGTCAAGCCGAGCGAGGAGAAAGCATCGGCATCGGCGAGCCGCTCCAGCACGCGCGGCGACAGGCCGGTGCGCAGCCAGACATCGCGCACGGAGTCGTAGGAAACGTCGCGCCGCGCCACGACCGACTTGGCATCCTCCTCGCTCAGCCCCTTGATCTCGCGCAGGCCGAGGCGCATCGCGTGGTTGGCGCGCAGGTCGTCGCGCATGGCGCGATGCAGATCGTGCAGCCGCTCGGCCGCACACGGGCCGGGCTCCAGCGTCGAATCCCACTGCGAATGATTGACGTCGGGCGGGCGCACCGCGACGCCGTGCTCGCGCGCGTCGCGCACGATCTGCGCCGGCGCGTAGAAGCCCATCGGCTGCGCGTTCAACAGCGCGGCGGCAAAGGCGTCCGGATAACGGCACTTCAGCCAGGCGGAGGCGTAAACCAGCAGCGCGAAGCTGGCGGCGTGGCTTTCCGGGAAGCCGTATTCGCCGAAGCCCTCGATCTGGTGGAAGCAGCGCTCGGCGAAGTCGCGCGCGTAACCGTTGGCCAGCATGCCGTCGATCATCTTGCGCTGGAAACTGCCGATGGTGCCGACGCGCTTGAAGGTGGCCATGGCGCGGCGCAATTTGTCGGCCTCCGCCGGTGTGAAGCCGGCGGCGACGATGGCGATCTTCATCGCCTGTTCCTGGAACAGCGGCACGCCCAGCGTTTTCGACAGCACGGCTTCGAGTTCTTTCGACGGGTAGGTGACCTGCTCCTGACCGCGGCGGCGGCGCAAATAGGGATGCACCATGTCGCCCTGGATCGGGCCGGGGCGCACGATCGCGACTTCGATCACCAGGTCGTAGAAATTCGCCGGTTTCAGGCGCGGCAGCATGGTCATCTGCGCGCGGCTCTCGACCTGGAACACGCCGAGCGAATCCGCGCGTTGCAGCATGCGGTAGACGGCGGAGTCCTCGGCAGGAATCGTGGCGAGCGTCAGCCGCTCACCGTAGTGATGGTCCACCAGATCGAGCGCCTTGCGGATGCAGGACAGCATGCCGAGGCCAAGCACGTCGATCTTGAGAATGCCGAGCGCGTCGAGATCATCCTTGTCCCATTCGACGAAGGTGCGGTCTGGCATGGCGCCGTTGCCGATCGGCATCACCTCGTCGAGCCGGCTGCGCGTGATGACGAAACCGCCGACGTGCTGCGAGAGATGGCGCGGGAAGCCGGCTATCTCGCGCGCCAGCGCCGCGATCTGCCGGACGCGCCGACTGTCCGGGTCGAGCCCGGCGCGCGCCAGATCGGCGTTGCCGTCGCCGCCGCCGCCCCAGATCGAGGACGACAGCGCGCCGATGGTGTCTTCACTCAAGCCGAAGGCCTTGCCGACTTCGCGGATCGACGAGCGGCCGCGATAGCAGATCACGGTGGCGGCGATGCCGGCGCGCTCGCGGCCGTATTTGCCGTAGATATATTGAATAACCTCCTCGCGCCGCCCGTGCTCGAAATCGACGTCGATGTCGGGCGGCTCGCGCCGCTCGGGCGAGATGAAGCGCTCGAACAAAAGATCGGCGCGGTCGGGATCGACCTCGGTGATGCCGAGGCAGAAGCACACCGCGGAATTGGCGGCCGAGCCGCGGCCCTGGCAGAGGATTTTTTGCGAGCGCGCGAAGCGCACGATGTCGTGCACGGTGAGGAAATAGGGCGCGTATTGGAGCTGCGCGATCAGCGCCAGTTCGTGCTCGACGGTGGCGCGCACCTTCGGCGGCAGGCCGCTCGGATAGCGCCGGGCGGCGCCCTGGTAAGCGAGATGGGTGAGCGCATCCTGCGCGTTGGCGAAGCCGTCAATGGTCTCGTCGGGATATTCGTAGCGCAGTTCGTCGAGCGAGAAGGTGAGTTCGTCGCTCAAGCGCAACGTTTCCTCGATCGCCTCCGGTGCGTCGCGGAACAACCGCGCCATTTCGTCCGGGGATTTAAGATGGCGCTCGGCATTGGCGCTAAGCTTGCGGCCGGCGCGCTCGATGGTGGTTTTCTCGCGGATGCAGGCGAGCACGTCGGCGAGCGGCCGCCGGTCGGGGTGGTGGAAGTGCACGTCATTGATGGCGATCAACGGCACTTGGCACCCGCGCGCGGTCTCCTTGAGCCGCGCGAGCCGCGCCCGGTCACGTCCGCGATAGAGCATGGAGGCGGCCAGCCGCACGCGGCCGGGTGCGGCGGCGCGCAGGCGCGACAGTAGCGTCGCATTTCCAGACATTGCGATTAGTTCAAGTCCGAAGATATGCGCCAGCAGGTCGTCGAGATGCAGAAGGCACTCGCCCTTCTTGCCGCGCAGGTTGCCGGCGGTGAGCAGGCGGGTCAGCCGGCCCCAGCCGGCGCGGTCGCGCGGAAAGACGAAGATGTCGGGCGTGCCGTCGGCAAAGACCAATCGCGCGCCCGGGTGATATTTCAGAGGCAAGTTCTGCTCGCACTTGGCGAGATGCGCGCGCACCACGCCGGCGACCGAGTTGCGGTCGCACAAGCCGATGCCGGCGAGTCCGAGCCGGGCCGCCTGCGCCATCAGCTCTTCCGGATGAGACGCCCCGCGCAGGAAGGAGAAATTCGAAGCGGTGGCGAATTCGAGGTAATGCATTTTACTCACTCAAGAACTCACGCGAAGGTCCCGTGCAGGAACCAGGTGGGCGCGGCGGCGCCTTGCGCCAAATCTTCCCGCATCAAGTCGCGGTAGAGACCGGAGCGGAATAGCCAGAAGCGCAGGCCGCTTTTGTCTTCCACCCGGAAATAATCCCGCGCGAGGTTTCCTGAAGGATGCCCGCCATGCTCGCTCCACCAGGCGCCCTCGATACGCTCGGGGCCTTCGGCGGCGATCACCTCGTGCAGCGCGCGCCGCCATCTGAATCGCAAAGGCGGGCCGTCCGGTACTTCCGCCACCGCCTCGATCGGCTCCGGCCTTTGCAGCAGCCGCAGCGGACGCGGCGCCAAACCCGCCTCGGCGCGGAACTGGCGGAACGCCGGCCAGCCCGCATCGGCCGCGGCCAACGCTGCCTGCGCCGGCATGTTGGCCGCGGCGATCTCAGGAATATGGCTGTCCTGCGCGATCAGTCGGCGCACGCGGCGGCTGCCCAGCCGCGCGCTCAGGCGGTCGGCAAGTTGGTCCACTTGGCGGTCGGCCTCCGCCGCGTTTTCGCCGCCGCCGATGCCGATCTGCTCGGGCGGCGAAGGTTCTGCCACCAGCACCGACAGCCGCGCCATGTCGAAGCCGAAGCCGGGATCGAATGCGTCGGCGAGCGCCGCCAGCCGCTCGACGAACAGTGCGCGGATCTGCGCCGGATCGCGCAACGGACGCGAGCAGCCTGCGGCGATGCGGCGCACCTCGCCGTCGGTGCGGAATAATGTGAGCTCGAGGCGGCGGGCGCCGTCGCCGCGCCGCTCCAGCGCGAACTGCAGCCGCCCTGCCAGCCGCGTGAGGATCGCCAGCACGTCCTCCTCGCGCGCGATCGGCTCGGCAAAACGCTGCTCGGCGACGTAAGGCGCGACCGGCAGCCGCGGATTGAGCGGCTCGTGCTCCAACCCAAGCGCGCGGTCGAGCTGGCGTAGGAGCTCGCCGCCGAAGCGGGCGGTGAGGGGGCTGCGCGGCAGATCGACGATGTCGCCGACGCGCTTGAGGCCGACGCGCGCCAGCGCCGCGACGGTGCCGGGGGCAAGCCGTAGTGCGGAAAGCGGCAGCGGTGCGAGCAGGCCGCGTTCCTCGCCGCCGGTGTAACTTCCCGGCGCGCCGAAATGGGCGGCAGCGCGGGCGGCGCCGATGGTGCCGGCGATGGCGATGGTGTAGGCGAAACCGGCTTGCGCGATGCGCGCGCCCAGGTCGGCGACCAGTTGCTGTTCGCCGCCGTAAAGATGCGCGCAGCCGCCGATGTCGAGCGTGAGGCCGTCGGGCGCATCGAGCGCCACCAACGGCGTGTAGCGCAGGCACCAATCGGCGATTTTTTCCAGCAGACCGGCGTCGGCCTCGGCGTCTTCGGCGATCGCCTCAAGCGCGGGATGCATGGCGCGCGCTTGCGCCAACGCCAAGCCAGCGTGCAGGCCCAGCCGTTCCGCCGCCTCGTCGACGGCGACGATCAACTCGGCATTGCCGCGCCTGCCGTAGATGACAAGCGGAGAAGAAACCTCACGCGACCTGACGATGCGGTCGGTCGAGAGCCGGCGCAGCCACAGGCTGAGCAGGCGTTGCGAGCAGGAAGCGCTCATCGCTGTCACTCCATTCGAGAATCCATGCGCCGAGCGGGCCGCGGCGGTTGCGCGTCAGTTGCGCGGCGAATCGCGGGGACGCGGTCGCCGATGGCGAAGCCCCGACGATCCAGCGGGTGGCGGCAGTGGAGGCGTCGGTCGGCGGTGCGGCGCGCAAGAGCAGCGCGAGCGCGCCGCTGTCGGCCGCCGCCAGCGAAAGCCGCCGCAGCATCACCATGTCGATCTCGCTTTGACGCAGTTCGCCGATCACGGCGCCGATGGCGCGGCAGCGCAGCGCTTCCTCCATCGCCCACAACAGGTCGTGCGGTCGCGCCGCCGCGACCGTCAGCAGTTGCTCGGGGAGGAGGCCGAAGGCGTCGAGGCCGGGGCCGTGCGGCACGCCGCTTTCGGCGAGCGCCATGTCCTCGGCGATCCAGAGCAGGCGGCGAGAGGAAACCAGCCCGAGCGCAAACCCGGTCGCGGCGGCGAGATGGCCCTCGCTCACCGCGGCGACCTCGTGCAGCGCGCCGCGCGTGAGACCGCCGCCGAGCGCCGCGTCGATGGCCGCGATGCCCAGCGGCAGGTGGCCGGGCGCGCCGTCGAGAACGGCGGTTTTCTGCAAGGCCTGCAGGCGCTGGCGCAGCTGCTCGATCATGGCGTTAAGCCTCTGGAGACGCGAAGAAATCCGGCAGCATTGGGCAGGCTGCGCCTCTGTTTTGTTCTCTATTTGTTCTAGTGTGCCGAAGGACCCTGGAGCCGTCAAGTCGCAAGGGGTGGGGGTAAAACTGGGCCGCGGCGCAGCCCGTGGCGTTGTCAGTCTTGTTCGAGCACCGCGCGCCCACGGGGCGTCAGAACGAGTCGCGACGCTTGCATGCTGCTGCCGTTCTGGAAGCGCACCAGGCCGTCCGAAATCGCGTCTTCCCAGATCGACAAATGCGGGCAGCTGCGGCGCCAGGCTTCCGCGTCGGCATAGCTGCGCGGGGCTTCCTCCACCCAGGCGAGGAACTGCTGCGTCAGTGCGCGCGCGGCGGTTTGCATGGCGGGCCTAACTACACCTATTCGGCCGCCAAGAAAAGTCACGCCGGCCGCTCGATCGTGCTGATCTCGATCTTCGATTCCAGCGTCTGATGCACCGGGCACCTGTCGGCGATCTCCATCAGCTTCTGGCGCTGCTCGGCGTCGAGCGGGCCTTCCAGCGTGATGGCGCGGTCGATGTGGTCGACTTTGGTAACCTTGTTCTCGCAGTCCTCGCAGTCCTTGGTGTGGATCTTTTTCTCGTGGTTGAGCCGCACCGAGACATTTTCCAGCGGGATCTTCTTGAGGTCGGCGTAAAGCCGGATGGTCATCGAGGTGCAGGCGCCCAAGCCCGCCAGCAAAAAGTCGTAAGGCCCAGGACCGCTATCGAGACCGCCGAGCTTGACCGGCTCGTCGGCCAGCAGGCGGTGCGGCCCGGTCAAAATCTCCTGCTGGAATTTTCCGGCGCGGGTTTCGCGCACCAGAACGAGGCCTTCCAAGACCTGACTCTCGGTCATGACCTCGGGCCGGTCGAGATAGCGGTCGGCCCAGGCGGCGATCACATTGGCGACATAGACCGCGTCGCTCTTGCTGCTGAGCAGATGGTCGGCGCCGGCGAGCGACACGAAGCTTTTCGGATGCTTGGCCGCGCCAAAAATATGCGAGGCGTTGTAGATGCCGACCAGCTCGTCGGTCGGCGAATGGAACACCAAGAGCGCCTTGCGCAACGTGGCGAGACAGGCGTCGAGCTTGCGCTCGGCCACGTCGTCGAGGAATTCGCGCTTGATGTGGAACGGCCGCCCGGCCAGTTCGACTTCGACCTCGCCCTGCGTACGGATGGTCTCGATTTGCTCCTTGAACAGGCCGGCGACGTGGCCGGGATCGTAGGGCGCGGCGATGGTCACCACCGCGCGCGCTTCGGGAATCCTGTGCGAGGCGGCCAGCACCGCCGCACCGCCCAGGCTATGGCCGATCAGGATCGCGGGCGCGTCATGGGTCTTGCGCAGGTGGTCGGCGGCGGCGACCAGGTCGTCGACGTTCGAGGAAAAATGCGTATTGGCGAATTCGCCTTCGCTGCCGCCCAAGCCGGTAAAATCGAAGCGCAGCACCGCGATGCCGTGGCAGGTCAGCCGCGCGGCAATGCGCTTGGCGGCGAGGTTGTCCTTGCCGCAGGTGAAACAGTGGGCGAATAGCGCGTAGGCCGTCGGCTTGCCGAGCGGCAGGTCGAGCGTGGCGGTGAGCTGCTCGCCGGTCGCGTTCGGAAAATTGAAGCGTTCGCTGCGCATGGCTGCTCCGACACCCGTTGCTATTCGCGATTCCGTCATGCTCCGCAATGCCGAGCATCCACTATTCTCTATGATATCTTGTATCCTCGGATGCGTCCCATCAAGCGATCGCGACGAGCGACCGGGAGTTTGCAATGAGCCTTGCCGACACGCGTTTTGAGCAGATGTTTCCGGTGCTCGACGCCCTGCAACTGGCGACCGCCAAGCGCTTCGCCAGCGCCGCGCCGCGGAATTTCGCGCCCGGCGAGATGGTCTATGACGTCGGCGTGCGTCATGCGCCGGCCTGGCTAGTGCTCGACGGCGATTTGGAGATCGTGCGGCGCGATGGCCTGCACCGGCAGTCGTCGGTGGTCTCACTCGCCGCCGGCCAGTTCAGCGGCGAGGTCAGTCAACTGGCCGGGCAGGGCACGCTCGCCTCTGGCGTTGCCGGACCGCAGGGCTGCACGGCGTTGCCGTTCGACGCCGCGCATATCCGCGCGCTGGTGGTCGGCTCGGCCGAGGTCGGCGAGATCGTGATGCGCGCCTTCATCCTGCGGCGCGTCGGGCTGCTGCAGGAGGGCGGCGTCGGCTCGCTGCTCATCGGCCGGCCGGGCACGCCCGATCTGTTGCGGCTCGAAGGCTTTCTCAGCCGCAACGCCTATCCCTATACGGTGCTCGATGCGGCGTCCGATGAAGCGGGCCGCGCGGCGGTGGAGCGCTTCGGCTTGCAGCCGGACGAGTTGCCGCTGATGATCTGCCCCAACGGCGCATTCCTCAAGCGCCCGACCGACGCCGAGGCGGCCATGTGCCTCGGCATCACGCCAGAGCTCGATCCAAAAACCGTCTACGACGTCGCCGTGGTCGGCGCGGGACCCGCCGGTCTTGCCGCCGCGGTCTACGGCGCCTCGGAAGGCCTGTCGGTGGTCGTGCTCGACCAGCGCGCTTTCGGCGGGCAGGCCGGCGCGTCGGCACGCATCGAGAATTATCTCGGCTTTCCGACCGGCATTTCCGGCCAGGCGCTCGCCGGCCGCGCCTTCACGCAGGCGCAGAAATTCGGCGCCGAGATCGCCATCCCGCTGGAGGTGGTCAATCTCGATTGCGGCGGCGCGCCGTCAAAACCATTCCGCCTCGACATTGCCGGCGGCAAGGCGGTGCAGGCGCGCAGCGTCGTGGTCGCTTCCGGCGCGCGCTACCGGCGTCCGGCGATTGCCAACCTGTCGGACTTCGACGGCGCCGGCGTCTCCTACTGGGCGTCTCCCATCGAGGCGAAGCTGTGCGAGGGCGAAGAAATCGCGCTGATCGGCGGCGGCAATTCGGCCGGGCAGGCGGTGGTGTTTCTTGCGCCCAGGGTCAAGCGCCTGCATCTGGTGGTGCGCGGCAAGGGGCTGGAAGCGAACATGTCGCGATATCTGATCGAACGCATCGAGGCTTTGCCGAATGTCGAGCTGCACGCCGGCGTCGAGGTCGTCGCCCTCGACGGCGACCGCGCCGGCGGCCTCAACGCGGTCACGTTCCGCGAGCGGGCGACCGGCGCCACCCATTCCTATCCGCTGCGCCATCTGTTCCTGTTCATCGGCGCCGATCCGAACGCGGAGTGGCTGGCGAACTGCGTCGCGGTCGACGCCAAGGGATTTGTCGTGACCGGCGACGGCTTTGCGGGCGGCGACGCCGGCCGCGCGCCGCTGCCGCTCGAGACCAGCATGCCCGGCGTATTTGCGATCGGCGACGTGCGCGCCAGTTCGACCAAGCGGGTCGGCGCGGCGATCGGCGAGGGCGCCGCCGCGGTGGCGCAGATCCACAGCGTGCTGGCGCAGCAAGGCACGGCGCGTTCGGCGTGATCAGCCCTTAAAGGTCGGCGCGCGCGGAGGCACGGCATCCTTGAAGCTGTCGAAGGTCTTCCAGGCCGGCTCCGGCGGCTCGCATTGCGGCTGCGGCGTGTAGATCGACGGCCCGGTCATCTGCAGGTTCGGGATATAGCGCGGGCAATTGGGGAAAATGGCGCGGGCCTGGACCCGCACGATCAATTGCGCGCCGACAGTTTCCTTGAGCAGCGGATCGGCGTCGCTCACGCTCGCGCTGCCGTTGACGCGCAGGCGCTTGGGCTTGTCGTGCAGGGCGATGAACAGCAGGCCGATATTCGGGTTCACGACCAGATTGCTAAGGCTCTTGAACATGCCGTTGCCGTCGTAGTCGGGAAACGCCAGTTCGCAATCGCCGGTCACCCGCACGAAGCCGGGCATGCCGCCCTTGAACGAGCAGTCCGGCCGGCCTTGCGCGTCGGCGGTGGCGAGAAAGAAATAAGCCGCGCTCTCGATGAAGGCCTTGTCGCCGGCGGTGAAGGCCGTGCGCGTCAGTTTTTCCTCCAGCCGGTCGGAAATGCGCCGGCTGTCGAAGCGGTCCTGCAGTTGCCGGTTGCCGTCGTGATATAGGATGCTCATCGCCGCCCCCCGCCTGTCGTCAGGCTCCATCGCGCCATCCAGCGCGGCCGCACGCAAGGGAAACCTAGCAAAGCGCGCGAAGGACTGGCGTAAAAATTGCTTGATTGGCGGCGTCACTCATTTCAGGCGCACGACAAGGAGTTAGCCATGACGCGGGACGGTCTCACCGAGAAGCTTCTCGACATCAAGCGCGAGAAGGGCTGGACGTGGAAATACATCTGCGGCGAGATCGGCGGCATGTCGCCGATTTTGGTGACGGGGGCGATCCTCGGCCAGATGAAGCTGACCAAGCCACAGGCCGCCAACGCCGCCAAGCTGTTCGGCCTCTCCAAGGCCGAGCAGGCGATGCTCAACGAGGTACCGTTCCGCGGCACCGGCACGCCGATGCCGCCGACCGATCCGCTGATCTACCGCTTCTACGAGCTGGTGCTGGTCAACGGCCCGGCCTGGAAGGCGCTGATCGAGGAGGAATTCGGCGACGGCATCATGTCGGC
>Ga0182024_10009221_pt1 | contig 20489 bp, 23 predicted proteins | sample P32metaG_FD_120480 | JGI IMG/M metagenome (GOLD analysis project Ga0182024, IMG submission 120480) | Permafrost microbial communities from Stordalen Mire, Sweden - P3-2 metaG (Illumina Assembly) | ecosystem: Environmental > Terrestrial > Soil > Wetlands > Permafrost | place: Sweden: Stordalen... | reverse complement strand
CTGATCGCCAAGGTGCGGGCGGCCGGCGCGCGGATCATGCTGATCGGCGACGGCGACGTCAGCGGCGTCATCGCCACCTCCGATCCGGAGACCGGGATCGACATCTACATGGGCTCGGGCGGCGCGCCCGAGGGCGTGCTCGCGGCGGCGGCGCTGCGCTGCATCGGCGGGCAGATGCAGGGCAAGCTGCTGTTCCGTAACGATAACGAGCGCGGCCGCGCGCACCGGCTCGGCATCACCGATCTCGGCCGGGTCTACAGCCTCTTGGACCTCGCCCACGGCGATGTGATGTTTGCCGCGACCGGGGTCACCAACGGCACGATGCTGCGCGGCGTGCGGCGCTTCCCGGGCGGCGCGACGACGCATTCGGTGGTGATGCGCTCGCGCACCGGCACCGTCCGCTACATCGACGCGCGCCACGATTTGTCGCGCAAGGAGAGCTTCGCCACCTACGCGCGGTAGTGCGTCGAGGTGGCTGTAATTACCACCCGTCATGGCCGGACCTGTTCCGGCCATCCACGTGGATCCCCGGGACGAGCCCGGGGATGACGATAAAAGGGGAACGGGCGACATCAAATCTGTAGCTTATTAAGCGAGCCGAAGGTTGGGGGACCAGACGGCGTTTCTCGGGGTCGAGCGGTCGGCGAGCGGCCGGCGCTGGCGGTTGCGCGGCGTCGCCGACGATGGCGCGGCGGCGGCGATCGCGACGCAGCTCGCGATCCCCGAAATCCTTGCGCGGCTGTTGACCCAGCGCGGTGTCGGGATCGAGGAGGCGGCGCGCTTCCTCAGCCCCCGCCTGCGCGACCAGCTTCCCGACCCGGCGCATCTGAAGGACATGGACCGTGCGGTCGAGCGCCTCGTCCGCGCGATCCGCGAGCGCGAGAAGATCGTCGTCTTTGGCGATTACGATGTCGACGGCGCGACCTCGGCGGCGCTGCTGCTGCGCTTCTTCGCGGCGGTGGGCGCCGCGGGCGGGCTCTACGTGCCCGACCGCATGCGCGAGGGCTATGGGCCGAACACGCCGGCCCTGCTGCGCCTCAAGGCGGAGGGGGCGGGGCTCGTCGTCACCGTGGATTGCGGCACCACCGCGCATGACGCGCTGGCTGCGGCGCGGGCGGCGGGGCTCGACCTAATCGTCATCGATCACCACGTCGGCGAGCCGCTCTTGCCGAGCGCGATCGCGGTGGTCAACCCGAACCGGCTCGACGAAGGCAGCGCGCACGGCCATCTCGCGGCGGTCGGCGTCGCGTTCCTGCTCGCGGTCGCCGCTAACCGGGCGCTGCGCGAGGCGGGCTGGTACCGCGATCGGCCCGAGCCCGATTTGATGCAATGGCTCGACCTCGTCGCGCTCGGCACGGTATGCGACGTCGTCCCGCTCACCGGGCTCAACCGGGCGCTCGTCGCGCAGGGGCTCAAGGTGGCGCAACGCGGCGACAACCCCGGCATGGCGGCGCTGGCCTTGATCGCAGCCGGAACCGGACGCGCCGCGGCGATCGATGCCTATCATCTCGGTTTTGTGCTGGGGCCCAGGGTCAATGCCGGCGGCCGGGTCGGCGTCGCCGATCTCGGCGCGCGGCTGCTCTCGACCGACGATAAGGCGCTCGCCGCCGAATGGGCGCAGCTGCTCGACGGCCATAACAAGGAGCGCCGCGAGATCGAGGCGCGGACCCTCGAATCCGCGATCGAGCTGGTCGAGCGACAGAACGCGCAGTCGCCGGTGCTGGTCTTCGCCGCGGGGGAAGACTGGCACCCCGGCGTCATCGGCATCGTCGCGGCGCGGCTGCGCGAACGCTACGAGCGCCCGGCCGTCGTCGTCGCGCTCGCCGATGGGATCGGCCGGGGCTCGGGCCGCTCGGTCCCGGGGCTGGCGCTCGGCTCGGCGGTGATCGCGGCGCGCCAGGCGGGGCTCTTGCTGAGCGGCGGCGGGCATGCGATGGCGGCGGGGTTTACCGTCGCCGCCGACCGGCTGATCGAGCTGCGGGAGTTCCTCGCGGCGCGGCTCGATGACGGGCTCGACCGCGCCATCCTGGCGCCGGAGCTGGCGATCGATGCCGCGCTCTCGGCCGAGGCGGCGCGCGGCGAGCTGCTCTCTCAGCTCGACGCGCTGGCCCCGTTCGGGTCGGCCAATCCCGAGCCGCGCTTCGCGTTCCCGATGGTGCGCGCCGCCTATGTCGAGCCGGTCGGCAACGGGCATTTGCGGCTGCGCGTCACCAATGCGCTGGGCGGCGGGCAGCTCAACGCGATCGCCTTCCGCTCCGCCGACACCCCGGTCGGCAAGCTCATTGCCGAGGCGAAGGGCCGGGCGATCCACCTCGCCGGCCATCTGCGGCGCGACACCTGGCGCGGTGGCGACGCGGTGCAGCTCGTCGTCGACGATGCCGCTCCGGCAACTGCAACGGAGGCGGACAGTGGTTGACCAGACGGAAATCCCCGAGCCGGTGCATGAGCACCTCCACCATGCCCATCATGTCGAGGGCGACGGATTTCGCCGGCTGGCGGCGATCTATGTCGGGGTGGTCGCTATGCTGCTGGCGATCTCGTCGCTCGGCGGCGGGCACGCTACCAAGGAAATGCTCAACGCCAATATCCACGCCTCGGACACCTACGCGTTCGCCCAGGCGAAATATTTGCGCGCCACGGCCTATCAGCTGGCCGCGGACCAGATGGAGTTCGAGCTCAACCATCTGCCGGGGCTTTCGGACGCCGGCAAGGCCAAGGCTACTGAACGGGCCGAGCATTACCGCTCCAACGCCGCGCGCTACGAGAGCGACCCGGCGACCGGCGAGGGGCGGCAGGAGCTGCTGGCCAAGGCCAAGGATTGGGAGCACGCAAGGGACCATGCCGCCGAGCAGGATCCGAACTTCGAGTTCGCCGCGGCGCTGTTCCAGATCGCGATCGTGCTCGGCTCGGTCGCGATCGTCGCCACCTCGCGCGCGCTCCTCGGCTTCAGCGCGTTGATGACCGTCGCGGCGGTGGCGCTGACGCTCAACGGCTACCTCCTCCTCGTCCAGCTGCCGTCGATCGGCTAGCAAGCCGATGGCAGCCGCTCACCCCAACCCTCTCCCCGCGCGCGGGGAGAGGGAGCCCGCCGGCGCTTTTCGCCCTCGCCCCGTTTACGGGGAGAGGGAGGGGCCCAGCCCGCAGGGCTGGGAGGGTGAGGGGCGGACAGCCACGCCTCAAGCTTACTGAACAATGCGGCGGCCCCGTAGCGCGGCGCGGGCAAGCATCGAGCCCGTCGGGCTCACGGTCGAAAGCCTCGGCGCTCAGGGCGACGGCATCGCCGATTGGCGGGGCGAGCCGGTGTTCCTGCCGTTCGCCGTCCCAGGCGACCGGGTGCGCGCGCGGATCGGCGTCCGCCGCGGCTCCGGGCATGAGGGTCAAGTCGTCGAGCGCCTCGCTTCGGGACCGCGCGCGACGCCGGCCTGCGGGCATTTCGGAAGCTGCGGCGGGTGCGCGCTGCAGCACCTCGGGCCTGAGGATTATCGCGCGGTCAAGCTCGGTGCGCTCGGCGCGGCGCTGCGCCGGGTGGGGATCGATCCCGCCATTGTCGAGCCGATGCGCACGGTGCCGCCGGCCCGCCGCCGCGTGCGGTTTGGCTTGGTGCGGCCCCGCGACCCGAAAGCACCGGCGCTGATCGGGTTTCGCGAGCGATTCCGCCATGCGCTGATCGATCTGCGCGAGTGCGCGGTGCTCGAACCCGCCTTGTTCGCGCTGGTCTCCCCGCTGCGGCGAATCGCGCCCGCGCTGCTGGCGCCGGGCGGCGCGGCCGAGGCGATGCTGACGCGTTGCGACAGCGGCGTCGATCTGCTGGTCGAGAGCGCGACGCCGCCGGGCCTCGCCGCGCTCGAAGCGCTGGCCGGGCTCGCGAGCGAGTTCGATCTCGCGCGCGTCGTCTGGCGCACCGGCCGCGACGACACGCCCATCGTCGAGCGCCGGCCGGTTCGGGTCGTGTTTTCCGGAATCCCGATGCTCTTCCCGCCCGGCGGGTTTTTGCAGGCCAGCGCGGCGGCCGAGGAGGTTCTCGTCGCGGAAATCGTCTCCGCGATCGGCGACCGGCGTCCGGTGCTCGACCTCTATGCCGGGCTCGGCACCTTCAGCTTCGCCTTGGCGCGCGCCGGTCCGGTGCATGCGGTCGAGGGCGACGCGGCGGCTGTCGCGGCGCTCGCCCGCGCCGCGTCAGGCCTGCGCGGCGTCACGGTCGAGCGGCGCGACCTCGATCGCGATCCGCTCGCCGCCGCGGAGCTCGACCGCTACGCCGCCGCATTGTTCGACCCGCCGCGTGCCGGGGCACTCCGCCAGGCGGCCCAGCTCGCCGCCTCGCGGCTCGATACGGTGGTCGCGGTGTCGTGCAACCCCGCGACGTTCGCGCGCGATGCCCAGCGGCTGATCGCCGGCGGCTTTCGCCTGGAGCGCGTCGTGCCGATCGATCAGTTCGTCTGGACGCCGCACCTCGAGCTGGCGGCGGTGTTCCGGCGGGGTTCCTGATAACAGCGGGCCGGTGCCGTAGGTCGGGCGGATGCCCGACCGCACTCGATCAGGTCGGCTCGGCCGAGACGATCCCCGCCACGCCGCCGTCGAGCTCGGCGAGGCTGCGCCCACGCGTCTCCGGCAACAACAGCAGCATGACGATCATGATCCCCGACGCCACCGCGCTGCACACCGCGATCGCGGTGCCGAGGTCCATGCTTTGGCTCAGATAACCGACCAGGGTCGGAAAGAACGAGCCGATCGCCCGGCCCGAATTGTAGCAGAAGCCCTGGGCGTTCCCGCGCAGCTCGGTCGGGAACAATTCGGTCATGAACGGCCCCATCGGCGGGAATTTCATCAGCAGCGCCACATTCAACGGCACGCCGGCGATCAATAGCGCCGTGTCGCCCATCGGCACGAACATGTAGAGCAGGATGAAGATGAACGAGAAGATCGCCGACCACATGAAGGTCTGCTTGCGGCCGATCGCGTCGCTGAGATACGAGCCGAGCAGGAAACCGATCAGCGCGCCGAGGATCTGCAACAACAGGACCCCGCCGGTCGCGGTCGCCGAGAAGTGGCGCACGGTGCGCAGGTAGGTCGGCATCCAGATGCCGATCGCATAACCGGAGCCCTGGGCGCCGGCGACCATCAGCGACACCTTGATCGTCGTCGCCAGATGCACCCCGCGGAACGCCGAGAACAGATGCGAGAAGCCGACCTGGCCGTGCTGCTCGCGATGCGCGCGGAACATATCGGGCTCGTCGATATGGCGGCGGATCCAGAAGACGAACACCGCCGGCACCAGCCCGATGGCGAACAGCACGCGCCAGGCCATCGCCTCGGGCACGAACCAATAGACCGCGGTGTAGACCAGCGCCGAGGCGCCCCAGCCGACCGCCCAACCGGTTTGCACCAACCCGACCCCGCGCCCGCGATATTTGTCGCGGATCACCTCGCCCATCAGCACCGCGCCGGCCGCCCATTCGCCGCCGAAGCCAAACCCGTGCAGCGCGCGCAGGATGAACAGCTGCTCGAAATTCTGCGCGAAGGCGCAGAAGAAGGTGAAGACCGAGTACCACAGGATGGTGATCTGCAGCATCTTCACCCGGCCGTAGCGGTCGGCGAGCGTGCCGCTGAACCAGCCGCCGAACGACGAGACCAGCAGGGTCACCGTGCCGATGAGCCCGGCCTCGCCCTTCGAGAGGCTCCAGATCGCGATCACGGTCGGGATCACGAAGCTGTACATCTGGACGTCGAAGGCATCGAGCGACCAGCCACCGAAACAGGCGAGCATCGTGCTGCGCTCTTTCGCCGTCAGCTCGCGGAACCAGGCGAACATCGTTTCCTCCCGATCGTGGCTTTGCCAATCGTGGCTTTGACTAGAAGTGAAGCCGATAATCGCCGGTGCTGTCACGTCGTAAGATCAAGGGAGCGGCCATGAACTCCGTGGATGACCGCCCCAGCAACCACCCCGGGGGCCAGGGTGTGCTGCTGGTGGTCGATGTGCAGAATGATTTCTGCCCCGGCGGCGCGCTCGCGGTGCCCGACGGCGACGCGATCGTCCCGGCGGTCAACCGGCTCGCGCGCGAGTTCGCGCATGTGGTGCTGACGCAGGACTGGCATCCGCCGGGGTATGCATCCTTCGCCAGCGCGCATCGGGGCCGCCAACCCTTCGCGACGATCGAGCTGCCCTACGGCCCGCAAATCTTGTGGCCGGACCATTGCGTCCAGGGCACCCCGGGCGCCGCGTTTCATCGCGATCTCGATGTCCCGCACGCAGAACTGGTGCTGCGCAAGGGCTTCCACCCGGGCATCGATTCGTATTCGGCGTTCCGCGAGAACGACCGGCGTACCGCGACCGGGCTCGCCGCCTATCTGCGCGAGCGCGCCTTCGCGCGCGTGACCTTGTGCGGCCTCGCCACCGATTTCTGCGTGCTGTATTCGGCGCTCGACGCCGTCGCGGCGGGCTTTGCCGCGACCGTGGTGCTCGACGCCTGCCGCGGCATCGATAGGGACGGCTCGCTCGCCCGCGCGCTCGACGCGATGCGCGCGGCGGGAGTGGAACTCAGGTAGGCGAGGTTATATCACTGCGGCGTCAGCCGGCGGATGAGGGGACGCAGCGGGCGGCGCTCGACCTGGAAGGTCGGTTGCGGGCGCGGTGCGGCCGGGAAGGTGGGCGCGGGTTCGCCGTCGCGCGGCGGCATGCGGCGCGCGGCCGATAAAGGCGGCCGCCGGGCTGGACCGGCGCCGGGCGCCTTCTTGACAGGCTTCTCGCTCAGCTGCACCGACAGTTTCGAGCCGTCGAGCTGGGTTCCGTTGAGCCCGGCGATCGCCGCCTTGGCGGCTTTCTCGGTGGCGATGTCGACAAACCCGTAGCGCAGGCGCGCGCCGGTCGCCGGGTCGCGCGCGATCGCCGCGCTGAGCACCATGCCGAACGGGTCGAACGCCTCCGCCAGCCGCTCGTCCGAGAAATTGGGCGGCAGATTGCCGACGAACACATTTCCCTTGTGGTTACGCGAGCGCATGACCCCCAGCCCCTTGCGGCATTTCCGGTGTGTTGCGCCTAAGTTGTGGTCGGTGCGGCGCGTCGTCAACGTCGGTGGCCGTTGTTGAGGCGCAATGCCGCATTGCGGCGACGCGCGGCCGGCCGAAAACAAACGCCGGCGGGATACCGGGGTTGCATGGGCGCCGTTGCATTCCCGGTGCGATCCGCGCGAGCATCCGCTCGGCTGCCGAGGAGGATTCCATGCCGAGCGTCAAACCGATCCCGGACGGTTATCGCAACCTGACGCCCTATCTGATCGTCGCCGACGGCGCCGGCGCGATGGCCTTTTACATAGCCACCTTCGGCGCGGTCGAGCGGTTGCGGCTGGTGACGCCGCACGGCAAGATCGGCCATGCCGAGCTCGCGATCGGTGACAGCGTGGTCATGCTCGCCGACGAGCATCCGCCGCATGACGCCTGGGCGCCGGCGCATTTCGGCGGCTCGCCGGTGCTGCTTCACCTTTATGTCGAGGATGTCGACGCGGTGGTCTCGCGGGCGGTCGCGGGAGGAGCGACGGTCACGCGGCCGGTGCAGGATCAGTTCTACGGCGACCGCTCCGGCTCGTTCATCGATCCGTTCGGCCATCGTTGGAATGTCGCGACGCATATCGAGGACGTGCCGCAGGACGAGATCAACCGCCGCGCCGCCTCCCTGCACGGACAACAGCCATGATCCCGCGCGACCGGGTTCCCTATTCGGCGATCGTCGATCGGCCGCCCTTGAAGCTGCCGGGCGGCGCGCGGATCGTCGTCTGGCCGATCGTCAACCTCGAAGTGTGGGACATCTCGCGGCCGATGGCGCGCCAGGTGCTGCCGGCGCCGACCGGCCAAGTGCTGTTGCCCGACGTGCCGAACTGGTCGTGGCACGAATACGGGATGCGGGTCGGCGTGTGGCGCTTCTTCGATCTGTTCAAGCGGCTCGGCATCCGCCCAACTGTGTCGATCAACGCGCGGGTCTGCGAGGATTACCCGCGCGTTGCCGCGGCGGCCCACACAGCCGGCTGGGAGTTCATGGGCCACGCCTACGAGCAGGGCCCGATGCACCTCGTCGACGACCAGAAGGCGATGATCGACAAGTCGATCGCGGTCATCGAGACATTCACCGGCGCGAAGCCGGTGGGCTGGCTCGGCCCGGGATTGACCCAGACCTACGAGACGCCGGAACTCTTGGCGGCCGCCGGGATCAAATATATCGGCGACTGGGTCTATGACGACGAGCCGACCGAGATCGCCACGGCCAACGGGCCGCTGGTGACGCTGCCCTATTCGGTCGAGCTCAACGACATCCCGATGATGATCGTGCAGCACCACGAATCCGCGTATTTCACCCAGCGCTGCGTCGACACCTTCGATCGGCTGTACCAGGAGGGCGAGCACCGCGCCAAGATCATGGCAATCGCGATCCACCCCTACATCTCGGGCCAGCCGCACCGGATCAAATACCTCGAAGCCGTCTACGACCACATCGCCAAGCACACCGGCGTGCTGCACTGGAACGGGGTGGAGATATTGGAGTGGTACAAGGCGGCAAGGACGTCCGCGTGAGGTCATTTCGCTTCGGCGTAAATCTGTGGTCCGCCTCATCGCGCGCCGAATGGCAGGACAAGGCCCGCAAAGTCGAAGCTCTTGGCTTTGCCAGCCTGATGGTGCCCGATCATCTGACCCAGCTGTTCGCGCCGTTTCCTGCAATCGTCAGCGCCGCGGCGGTGACCAGCCGTATCGAGCTCGGCACCCACGTCCTGAACAACGATCTCCGGCATCCCGCAATGGTCGCGCGTGAAGTGGCGACCGCCGATTTCCTTACCGACGGCAGGTTCCAGCTGGGTCTGGGAGCCGGCAGCATCCGCGCGGAGTATCGCCAGACCGGGTTGGATTTCGACCGCGGCCGCACCAGAGTCGAGCGGCTCGGCGAGGCCGTCGCCGTGATCAAGGGGTTGCTGAGCGGCGAGACGGTTACCTTCGCCGGACAACACTACCAGATCGACGGGCATGCGATCGCCCCGCTTCCGGTGCGCAAGCCGCATCCGCCAATCCTGATCGGCGGCAACGGTCCGCGCCTGCTTGCGCTCGCGGCTCGGGAGGCCGACATCGTCGGCCTGTCGGGAATAACCTTCCGTGACGGCGGTGTGCAGCCGCCCGATCTTTCGGGTTGGCGGGTGGCCGGTGTCGATGAGCGGCTTCGCCACGTCCGGGAGACCGCCGGCGCGCGCTATGCCAGCCTTGAGATCAGCGCCTTTCTGCAGCGCGTTATCGTAACCGACGATCGCCGCGACGCGGCCGAGAAGCTGACTCGACGCTGGACCGGTCTGACCGTCGACGAGATCCTGGAAAGCCCGTATGTGCTGATAGGAACCGTCGATCAGATGATTGCCGATCTCCACGCGCGCCGCGCGCGCTGGGATATCTCGTATTATGTGGTCCCTGAGCCATATCTGGACGCGCTCTCTCCTGTCGTCGCTAGACTGGCGGGCAATTAGGAGAAGAATGGGATGCTCCCCACCCAACGCCTCGACTATTCGCCTATCTCGCGACGCAAGAAGCTGACGCTGCCCGGTGGAGCGCGGCTGGCGCTGTGGGTCATCGTCAATGTCGAGGAATGGGACATCAACGAGACGATGCCGCGCACTGTCTTGACTCCGCCGGCGGGCGGCTCGCCGATGCCCGACATCCCGAACTGGGCGTGGCACGAATACGGCAACCGCGTCGGCTTCTGGCGCATGCTCGACGTGTTCGACGACCTCAACGTGCCGGCGGTGCTGGCGATCAACGGCTCGGCGATCGCCCGCTACGGCGCGATCGTCGAGGCGGCGCGGACGCGCAATTGGGAGTTCATCGGTCACGGTTTCAGCCAGAAGAACATGCAGAAGGTCGCCGACGAGGCCGCCGATATCGCGCGCACCGCGACTGCGATCCGCGAGGTAACGGGGAAAAACCCGCGCGGCTGGCTCGGCCCCGGCCTGACCGAGACCTGGAATACCCCCGATCTCCTCGCCGAGGCGGGCTACGACTATGTCTGCGACTGGGTGCTCGACGACCAGCCGGTAACGCTCAAGACCCGGTCAAAGCCGATCGTCAACCTGCCCTATACCCAGGAATGCAACGACGTCGCTATGATGCTGATCCAGCATCACAAGGCGAGCGAGTATTACGACCGCGCGATCGACCAGTTCGAGCAGCTCTACCGGGACGCCAAGGATTCGGCGCGGGTCATGGCGCTGGTGATCCACCCCTACATCATGGGCGCGCCGCACCGGTTGAAATACTTCCGCGCCGCGCTCGCCCATATCAGCGCGCATCGCGATGTCGTGTGCTGGACCGGCGAGCAGATTCTGGACTGGTATCTGGGGCAGGAAGTCTGAGTAGCGCCGCCGCGGGCTTACTTCCCGGGCGCGGACGGCCCCTCGATCTTGACGACATCGACGTGCTTGCCGCCAAAGAACGGCATATGCCCGGTCACCACCGCGCCGATGATCGCCACCACGACAACCAACGCCCCGACGATAAAATAGAGGCCGCCATTGCCGCCGGAATTGTCCGCCATGTCGATCGACCGCATAAGGTTCTAAACTGCGACCACTAACGCACGACCAGCGAATTGCGTTCCGGCAGGCGAATGAGCGGCAGCCCAATGATCGGCAACGGCATGACCCGCCGCGAATTCGCCGTCATGTCGGCCGCGACGGGATTGGCGGCGGGATTTACGAAAGCAGGACCGGCGATGGCGGACACCGATCTGAACGTCGATAACGCATCGCTCGCCGATCTGCGGCAGGCGCTCAGCGACGGGCGCACCAGCTCCAGCGCACTGACCCGCGCCTATCTCGACCGGATCGAGGCGTATGACCGCGCCGGGCCGGGGCTCAATGCGGTGCGCGTGATCAATCCCGACGCGCTCGCCATCGCCGGGTCGCTCGACGGCGCGAAACCGAGCAAGAGCCGGCCGCTCGCCGGCATCCCGATCCTCGTCAAGGACAACATCGCCACCGCCGACCAGCAGCACACCACCGCCGGCTCGCTGGCCCTGGCTGACGCCTTCGCGCACCGCGACGCGACCGTCGTCGCGCGGCTGCGCGCCGCCGGCGCGGTGATCCTTGGCAAGGCCAATTTGACCGAGTTCGCCAACCTCATCGCGATCGACATGCCGGCCGGTTACAGCTCTCTGGGCGGCCAGGTGAAAAACCCCTATGCGCCGCAACTCGATGATCGCGGCATCCCGATCGTGCCGCCGGGCGGGTCGAGTTCGGGCTCGGCGGTCGCAGTCGCGGCGGGGTTTTGCGCCGCGGCGATCGGTACCGAGACCTCGGGCTCGCTGCTCAATCCGGCGACGATGAACGGGCTGGTCACCGTCAAGCCAACCGTCGGGCTCATCAGCCGCGCCGGGATCATCCCGATCTCGCATAGCCAGGACACCGCCGGCCCGTTGACCCGTACGGTGCGCGACGCGGCGATCCTCTTGAACGTGCTGGCGGCGCGCGACCCCGCCGACCCGGCGACGCGGCCGCTCCAGCGCCCGGGCGACTACACCAGCTTTCTCGACAGAGACGGGCTCAAGGGCGCGCGCATCGGCGTTCCCAGCGACCACGGCGACCCCGGCAACGACGTCTATATGGGCAAGCTCGCGGCGCGGCCGACCGCGGTCGTCGCCCAGGCGATCGCGACCTTGGAAGCCGCCGGCGCCACGATCGTGCGGGCCAACATCCCGACCGCCGGCTGGATCGGCGGGCCGGGGACGACGATGAGCATCCTCAATCGCAATCCGTTGAGCCGAAAAAAGGACGACCCGGCCTATTCCCCGATCGTCTTCGTCTACGAACTGAAGCACGACCTGAACCTTTATCTGCGCGACTGGGCGATGGGGACGGCGATCAAGACGCTGGCCGACATCGTCGCCTTCAACGCGGCGAATGGCGAAAAAGCCCTGCGCTTCGGCCAGGACATGCTCCTCGCCGCGGAGGCGACGCGGGGCGATCTTTCCGAGCTCGAATACAAATCGGCGCGGGCGATGGATCTGCGCGCCGCCAAGGAGCAGGGGCTCGACGCCTATATGGGTGCGCACAAGCTCGACGCGGTGCTGTTCTCGGGCGCGACCGGCGCCGGGATCGCCGCCAAGGCCGGGTATCCCAGCGTGCAGGTGCCGGGCGGCTTCAACACCGGGATCGACGGCAAGGAGACGCCGGACTACCCGCTCGGCATCACCTTCACCGGCCGCGCCTGGAGCGAGCCGACATTGCTGCGCCTCGCCTACGCCTACGAGCAGGCCTCCCAGCAGCGCCGCCCGCCACCGGGCCTGCCGGCGCTGTAGGCGGCGCCGCGAGACGCTGTCGACGCTGGGGATGACGATGCGCCGGCGCTCGTAGATCAGGCGATAGCCAATGGCGACGAGCGTGTCGTCAAATTCACCGAGGCCTGTCTCGCTCGCCATAAAATCGCCCCATCGCCGGCGTATCTAGCGGCCATCCGTCATGCGCTTGGCATCATGCGGCGGCGGTGAGGCGGAGAGACGGTTGCCCGGGTTCGGGGAAGATCAACTTGGCCATGCGGCATCTCTCCGGTAATAGGTTGGGCGAGATCGGCGCGGGGGGCGTGAGGCGGCGATGGGGATAATCATCGGCATGTTCCGGGAGCTGGCCCGGCTCGGGGTCAGCCGCGCTGCCGCGTTCTTCTACGCGGTGGCGGTCGGTGTCGTGGCCAACATCATCATCGCGCATTTCTCGCCGCATCAGGGCGACCGGCCGGCCACCGCCGAGGTGCAGCCGGCAGTCGCCAAATCCCCCGAGAACAGCGCCACGAGCCCGATCGCGACCGCGCTGATCGCGCCGAGACCGGCCGCGGCGCCGCCGGCGGCATCGCCACTGGCCGCGCCGGCCGCGAATTCCGCCGCGCTGTCGCCGACCCCGGCGCCCGCGACCCCGCCCACACCTGACGCGGCGGCCTCCGCGGCGCTGCCGAGCGCGGCGGCGATGACCCCGCCGCCGCTCAAGCCGGCCGCCTTTCTGAGCACGCCGGCCTCGCCAAGCGTGGCCGCGGCGCCGGCGCCCGGCTCGGACAGCAAACCGCCCGATAAGCCGGCCAACAATTTCGAGGCCGCCGCCATCCCGGCGCTCGCCGCCCCGATCTCGCTGCTGCCGTCGCCCGATCCGCCGGCGGCCGATCAACCGGCGCCAAAGCCGGCCAACCCCGGCCCCGGCAGCGGCGGGTTGTACTGAGATAATTGCCTCCTCCGCTTTCGCGGGGGAGGCGAAAAGCGCGCGCTACCCCACCTTCGTCCCGACGCAGCAATGCAGCGCATGCGCGGCGAGGAGGGTGCCTTCTTCCGCCGCCTTGTCGCGCGCGGCGTGCCACACCGGCAGCTCGTCGGCGCTCAACACCGACAGCACATGGTCCTCGCGATAGCGCCAGATCGGCCCGTCCGGCCGGTCGAGCGTGATGAGGCACGGGTATGACACGAGGTCGGTGAGCCCGGCCCGGCGCATCCGCCGGTAGAGGCTGGCATCGGCGACACCGCTTGGGGCCACCGAGCGCGGCGTCGCCGACACCTTGCGGCGGATCGCCTCGGGCAGATCGAGGTTCCACCATTGCGGCAGGTCGACCGCGCGCACCGCGACCGCGATCCGCCCGCCCGGCCGGGCGACGCGGATCATCTCGGCGATCGCCGTGTCGGCGTCGCACTCCTCGAGCACCGTCACCGAAAAGACGCAGCCGAACGATGCATCGGGGAAGGGCAGGGCCTCGGCGTTGCCCGGCCGGAAATCGATGCGGTCGGCCAGTCCATCGGCCTCGGCCAGCGCCGCCGCCTCGCGCTGCAGGAAGGTGTTGGGGTCGATCGCGGTGATGGCGTTCGGCACCAGCAGCGCGAGTTGGCGGTCGAGCGAGCCGGCGCCGCAGCCGACGTCGAGGATCTTCTCGCCCGGCTGGGGTGCCATCGCGTCGACCAGGCCGCGGAACATCAGCCGATAGCTCGGCATCGCGGCGCGGTCCTCGAGCATCGCGACGCCGCCGACATACCGCCCGCCGACCGTAATCACGGTGAAACGCTTGGCCAATTCCGGCACCGCCGGCGCCCATTGCGACGCGGCGAGAAAGAACGGCAGCAGGATGAGCGCCGGCCCGCTGCCCGCGATGCGATAGGTGAGGCCGGCATGTTCGCCGGCGCCGGCAACCTGCGGCGCATCGGCGGTCTGCGCGGCGAGAAAGACTTCCATCGCCTCGACCAGCTCGTGGGCACGGTCGGCCGCGGTGTCGGCCCAGCCCTCGGCCTCATAGCCGTCGAGGATGAACCGCTGCGCCCCCGCCAGCCGCGACGCGGCCCGGCTCGTCACCTCGAAGGTCGGCCCATACTCCCCGGCCACCAGCAGCATCCGCCCGGCCACCCCGGCGAACGGCGCCGGATCGAGCCGCACCGGCGTCACGCACACAACCCCGCCGAGCCGCTCGGGATGCGCAGCCGCCAGCCCCGCCATGTCGCCCGGGATCTGGCTTGCGACATGCGCGCGGGCGATTCCGAGATGATCGAGCAGCGCGACGAGACGCTGGCTGAGGGTTTTTTCAGATTGCATTGCTATCCCATTATAGAACCTATGCGCGAAACCTGATAACGTGCGTCACGGCAACAAATCAGAGCAGGGGGGCTACATGCAACCGTCTGTCTGTCGTTTCAGCAGTAAGCTGGCGATTTCGTCACTGGTGACGATGCTGGTCGCCGCGTCGGCCTGGGCTGATTGCTCCACTCGGCATTTCTACAATAATTCTTTGACGACATTTTCCGTCTATCTCGAGACTGGCGCCTGCTCGATCGGAGCGTCCGGAATGCAGCGCGCTTGCAACGTCCCCTCGGGTCAGGTCGCCGAATTGCACTACGCCAATAACCTGGCGAATGACAGGATATCGATTTCGAGCTCGGGACCGCCTTATGCTCAAGGCGGCTCGTTCTTTGTCCGAGGCTGGCTGGCAGGGAGGTGCTACATCGAGCATAACGGCAACACCGGAAATATCGTCGTAAACAGTGACGCCGACGGCGATGTCGCGACCTGTGGCCCGTTGCACCCAGAGTATGGGTCGAACGGCGGTTATACTTGCCAATAGAGGACGACAGAAAATGGAGGTTGCGATGAACCGCAATTTCCGAGCCATCGTCTTGGCTGCGCTCGCCTCGGTCATCTTTGCCGCGCCCGCTTCGGCCCGGTGCGACACGCGGCATTTCTACAATAACTCAACAAGTCCTTTTGTGATTGCCCTTGCTCGCGGCACCTGCTCCCACGCGGGAAAGCAGAAGATTCCGAGCTGCGTTGTCCAGCCCGGTGAAGTAGTTAATCTACACTACACCAATGGCATCTATAACGATGCGATAAGCGTCTCTTCATCGATTTATAACTGGAACCAGTTCGCCGTAGAGATCGCGTGGGACCGTTGTTACATCAGGCACGGTGGTAATACGGGAAATATCGTCGTCAATAGTGACGCGGATGGTGACGTCGCCACCTGTGGCCCCTTATTCGCTGGAACGGGGCCCAATGGCGGATACCAGTGCGGGTCGCCGTAGGGCAAAGTTTCGGCCATTTACATGGGTACCCGGGACCAGCCCGGGCATACCGGCCGAGATCAGGGATCAACTCCAACAGACACGTCTAAGCCACCACTCCGGCCGCGCGCAAATCGGCGATCTCGGAATCGGCGTAGCCGTATTGGCGCAACACCTCGTCGCTGTTCTGGCCGACCCCGGGCGCCTTTCTCGGCGGCACCTTTTCCTGGCCGGCGAGGAAGAACGGGCTGTCGATCGTCCATAGCTCCGGATCGTCAACATAAGGCTTGAGGAACCCGGCGGCGAGCACCTGCTCGTCGTGGCGGATGTCGTCGACCCGGCCGACCACGCCGAAAATGATCCCGGCCTCGTCGAGCGTGCGGCGCCAATGCGCGAGGTCGTGCTGGGCGAACAGCGTGTCGAGCACCGCCACCAGCTCACGCGGGTGGCGGTTGCGCTCGGCGTCGGTGGCGAAGCGCGGGTCGTCGAGCAAGCCGCCATGCTCGAAGCAGGCCTTGAACTTGTCCCAGCGCCACTCGTCGGCGGTGATCGACAGCAGCAGCCAACGCTCGTCGCGGGCTTGATAGTGCACGCGCAGCGCGCTGAGCGCCTCCTCGCGCGGCGGCTGCGGCCGCACCTCGTCGCCGCACAGCGCGGCCTGAACAGAGCAGGCGTTGGCCCACAGCCCGTTCGCGAGCAGCGACGAGCCGACATAATTGCCCTTGCCGGTCTTCTCGCGCTGGTAGAGCGCGGTGACGATCGCGCCATAGGTGCCCATCGCCGAGGGGTGGTCGCCCATGCCCGGCAGCGAGCGCGCCGGGGTGACGTTCTCGCCGGAGCGCACCAGGTCCATCAAGCCGGTGCGCGCCCACCACGCGGTCGCATCGAAGCCGGGCTTGCTGGCCTCGGGCCCGGTCTCGCCATAGCCGGTGAACGAGGCGTAGATCAGCCGCTCGTTGAGGTGCCGCAGGTCGCTATAGGTGATGCCGAGCCGCTCGCGCACCGGCGGCGGATAATTGGTGATGAACACATCGGCCGCCTCGACCAGCCGGTAAAGCACCGCCCGCCCGGCCGGCTGGCGCAGATCGAGCGCGAGGCTCTTCTTGTTGCGAGTGTCGAACAGGAAGCCGGGGTTGAGCGGCCGCTCCGGATTGGGTATCCCGCGCCGGCGATAGGGGTCGCCCACGCCGGGCGGCTCGATCTTGACCACCTCGGCGCCGAAATCCGACATCACCGTCGCCGCCGCCGGCCCGGCGATAAAGCTCGCGCAGTCGATGATCTTGAGCCCGTCGAAGATGCGTTCGCTCACCTGACTTCCCTTTCACTTGTTCCCGCGGCATCTATGCTTTGGACAAAGGACCATCGTACTCGTAGTAGCTCACATTGAATTTTTCTTGATCCGATGGCGGGACGAAGTATCGCGTGACTTCGTCAAACCGCTCTTCGCTGACAAAACCATAATAGAGCCCTTCGGGCTTGGTCTCATTCCGCGAGCGCAATCGAGCTTTGCACAACTCATCGGACGCGACGATGGTATGCAGCACATGGTCGGCGCCGGCATTCTCGAAGATCGACCGAACCCAGGTGCGGTCTTTGGGTGTGTTCCCCGCGAAATCGAACACAACCGACACGTCAAGCTGCAGAAGCCGCACGGCAAGCGGAGCGATCACGCCTCTTTGCCGTCTTGCGTGTCGCGTGAAATCCGCCAGGGTGTTGATCTCGGCTTCGAGCAGAGTCAACCACTCGTCCTCGCAGAATAGGGCCGCGGCGTGACGCTCGGCCAGTTCTCGGGCCAGCGTCGTCTTGCCGGACGCAGCTTTTCCACAAATGAAGTGAAGGGTTGCCATTAGTGAAATCAGCTCACGGCAAATTCAAACATCCATCCGATAGGTGTCACCATCGCGCACGATACGGCCGGCGGTGGCGCCGGCGAAATGCGTGCCGATCACCAGCACTGGGCGGCTCGCGAGGTCCGCCAGCATGCGCTCACGCGTGCGCTGCCCCATTTCCGGGTCGCTGTCGGCGGCCGAGCACCAATGCGGCCGGGCGATCTGGCAAGGGTGGTGCATGAAGTCGCCGGTGATCAGCGCCTCCTCGCCCTTTGACTTGATCGCCACGCTGACATGGCCCGGCGTGTGGCCGAGCGTCGGCACCAGGCTGATCTCGTCGCAGACGCGGTGGTCGGTCTCGACCAGGTCGACGAGCCCGGCCTCGTGCACCGGCTTTACCGAGTCGGCGAACACCGCTTCCATGTCCGCGCGTCCGTGCTCGTCCCGCCAATGGGCGAACTCGACCCGGCCCATCAGATAGCGGGCGTGCGGGAAGGTCGGGACCCAAGCCTTGGTCCCATTGGGGCCGCCCTCCAGCATCGTGTTCCAGCCGACATGGTCGACATGGAGATGCGTGCACAGCACCGTGTCGATCGACTCGCGGGCGAACCCGGCGGCTTCGAGGTCGGCGAGGAACGGCAGGTTGAGGTTGTTCCAGGTCGGGATGCGGCGGCCTTCCTTGTCGTTGCCGAGGCAGGTGTCGACGACGATGCGCTTTCCCGGCGCCTCGACCACCAGCGCGTGGATGCTCATCCTGAGCCGCCCGCGCTCGTCGGCGAAATGCGGCCGCAGCCAGGAGATCGGCAGGATGTCCTCATAGGTCGCTTGCGGCAGGATGAACCGGCTGCCGCCGGTGACCTCCATCTCGACGATCTTGGTGACGGTCACCTCGCCGATACGCCATTTCATCGCCGCGTTTCCCCTGCCTGCCCGGCCTAGCTTAGCCGTGCCGCGCGTATCCGCGCCACCGCCCAACAAATCAACTATTAAGTTGACTATCAGCCAAATGGCTCATTAAATCGCCGCATGGATGCCGCCGAGCCCGACGACGAAACCCTCGACCTGGTGTTCGGCGCGCTGGCCGACCCGGTGCGGCGGGCGATCCTCAACCGGCTCGACGGCGAGGATTTGCTCGTCACCGAGCTGGCCGCGCCGTTCGACATCTCGCTGCAGGCGGTGTCGCGTCACATCCAGGTGCTGGTGAAGGCCGGGCTCGTCACCCAGCAGCGCACCGGCCGCATCAGCCGCTGCCGCCTCGATACCGGGCCGATCCTCACCGCCTCGGCGTGGCTCAACCGCTTCAGCCGCCACTGGCAGCGCCAGGCGAGCACCTTGCAGCTGTGGCTGAATTCGCTGTCGCCGCGACGGGATTGACTTCGCAGTGCGCGTGCCGGCCTCATCGTGCTAGGGTCGGGCACACGCCATCGGAGCAGCAGATGAAATCGCCGGCCAAATCGAGCCTGAAAATCCGCGCCAACAAGCGCAAGGCCAAGCGCGGCGCCAAGCGCCGGCGTCAGCGCGCCGCTTCCGGCGGCTGAGCTGCCAGCCTAATACCGGACTGAATTGGGACTGACACGTCGCCTTTTTGAATCCGCCTCCCGGCGAAAGCCGGGATCCATGGGTCAGCGGTTCGAGAAGCTCCGGAGGGGATCCCGGCTTTCGCCGGAAGCGGATTTATTCAGCCGCACGCCAATCCCAGCTTGCACGGGCGGCACGAGTCTCCAGGTCACACGGTATAACCCCCAGAGCCGTTTCGACCGCGAACGAAGCGATCGCCTGCCGCCCCGCCGGGCGCGGTGGTAAGCTCCGCGCATGATTAGTGGAGCAATGATCGCCGAGATCGCCGCCCTCGCGGGCGATCCGGCACGGGCGAACATCCTGACCGCGCTGCTCGACGGCCGGGCGATGACCGCGACCGAGCTCGCCTATGCCGCGCGGGTCACGCCGCAAACCACAAGCGCTCATCTCGGCAAGCTGGTCGAGGCGGGGCTCATCACCGCGACCCCCTCCGGTCGGCATCGCTATTTCCGTCTGGCCTCGACCAGGGTGGCGCAGATGCTCGAGAGCATCGTCGCGGTGGCAGGCGACAACCGGCCGCGCTTCCGGTCGCTATCGCGCCAGGCCGCCGAGCTGCGCGCCGCGCGGGTGTGCTACGACCACCTCGCCGGGCAGCTTGGCGTGCGGATCGCCGACGCGATGGTCGCGCGCGGCTATCTCGTGCTCGAGGACGACGCTGGGCGGCTGACCGAATCCGGCATGCGCTACGCCGCCGAGCTCGGCATCGATCTGCGCGTCGCCGGCAAGGGGCGCCGCCATCTGTGCCGCACCTGCCTCGATTGGACCGAGCGGCGGCCGCATATCGGCGGTGCGATCGGCGTGGCGCTGGCCGAGCGCTGGCTCGCGCTCGGCTGGATCACCCGCGCCAAGGACAGCCGCGCCGTCAGCGTGACCCCGGCTGGCGAGCGCGGCTTCCGCGACAGCCTCGGCATGAGCCCTGAAGTTCCGGGGGCCGACGAGAAAGCCGTCGCCTAGATCCAAAAATACCCTTGGCCGGGCTTGACCCGGCCATCCACGTCTTCTGGTTCAATCCAAGCAACTGAAGACGTGGACCCGCGGGTCAAGCCCGCGGGAGGAGATTTCAAAAATAGCCGATCAGGCCGACCCAAGCTGCTCCCCGTTCGGGGGCAGGAGGAGACATGCGCCCGTACTACTTCGATTTCGAGCAGCTTCAATCGCGCCGCGCCAAGGCGATCGCGATGGCCCGGCCGGTCGCCTGGCACCGATCGCCGCCATCACCGCCCCGGCCACCGCGCTCCATCCTGTTCGAGGCGCTGCGAGCCGCGGTAGCGCTGATCCGCTTGTGGTGCAGGCGCAGCCGGGAGCGCAACCAGCTCGCCGCGCTCGACCACAGGATGCAGCGGGATATCGGCGTCACCCCGAGCGAGATCGCGCGCGAATGCGGGAAGCCGTTCTGGCGGGCGTGAGCGCTGGCGCTTCCCTGGGAAGTCCGTGCTCATGGGTTCCGGGTTCGCTCCCCCGGATCGCTGTCCGGGGTCGCGCCCCGGAATGACATGGGCTAGCATCGCCGCCTCAAAACGGGAGGAGCCGCCATGAAAGCCGCGATCCTG